>JAABUN010000301.1_pt1 | contig 129683 bp, 130 predicted proteins | sample 5559311 | NCBI WGS metagenome assembly JAABUN01 (sample SAMN10711877, study PRJNA513370) | rock metagenome | isolation source: Antarctica rocks | place: Antarctica: Victoria Land, Siegfried Peak sud | reverse complement strand
CCATCCGCAGCAGCACCGCGACGACCGCCTCGCGGCCCTGGTCGTAGATCGCCTCGGCCTCCGCCCGCTCCACACCACGAGATTCGCCGCCGACCCGTTATGTCCCCCCGACCAACTGAACGCTTACGGGTTCCTGTTTGTTCGATCGGGCGCGCCGAGCGCTGAAGAGGCGGAGCGGCGCGTGGCCGTCTTCTATGAGACCGACCATGCAACCTGCAGTCCGCTCGACGGGAAGAAATTCGAGTGCTCCCTCACCACCTACTACGACAATGGTGGCGTCAAGTGTGAAGGCAACCTCGTTGTCGACTTCGGCGGGGGGTTCAAGACCTCGGGCGGGTTTGAGACCCAGTATGTCGACCCAGGCTTCGGTGGTGGATGCGTAAGCGGCGGAAGCTAATCGACGACTGCGGCGCTTGCTCCCCGAGCATCCAGAAAGCCCCGGGTTGTCGCCGGACGAAGGTCGCATATGCATCGTGTAACCGGCCCATCGTCTCTTGCCGTTGGACGCGCCAACATTGTCAACGTCCCGATGCTACGGAGGGACGGCACACGTTGCTGCGACGCGCCCACCTAGGCTCAAGTGGCCGTCGTTGCCCGCCCTCTCGACGTAGCGCTCGGCCGCGTTTCAAAGGGGAAGCTTCACCCTGGACCGTTCGCCACTCCGACAGGTCTCGCTTGTTGACCTCCGAGGATGCGTGTAACGACCCTTCGATAATCGGCGCGGCTTGCGTTCGTCCAACCGCGCTCGTTGTACTTCTCCGCGCCGGAGATCACATTGCCGTATTTAGCGGCGTAGATCGTGCGGTCCCATAACACTCCGATTCGGTAGCGGTACGGATCGTCGCCGGCAGATAGCCGCTCCCAGTCGAGATCGCGGCAGATCCCGAGTAGGAAGAGACCACGGCCGCCGTGCGCGGCGATGCCGACGAGGGGAGTGCCTCGCACGATGTTGGGCGGCTTCCGTCGCTGCGTGTAGTAGTGCCCGGCTGCTACGAGCCCGGCTAGATCGTCGAAGGCTTTCGAGTGCGTGTTGTGGCGTCTGTCGCAGAGACGGCAAAACGCATAATCAGCCATCGCCTTCAAGATAGGGGCTCCCGAGGCAGGAGCAGTTCGCCGGCTCGACGACCTCGTGGTCGTCACTACGGGTCGGGCGGTGCATCGCCGGGTCGGCGCTGCGCCGCGCTACCTCGCGGCGGCCGATGCCGCCGGTATGCGCCGCCTGCGCTTTCACGATCTCCGCCACGTCTTCGGACGCTCGCCGTCCGAGCATCAAGGCGTACGAGGGCCACGCGAACATCGAGACGACGATGGTCTACGTGCACCACCGGCCCGCCCACGACGCCGCGCGCGCGAGCGTGACGGTGGTCGGCGCGACCTTCAGGAGCTTCGTGAGGTTCTCCAGCGAGACCTGCCCCGCCTCGAAGAGGGCGTCCCCGCGTGGGAGGACCGTGCGCTGCGACGACGACGGCGGCGGCCAGCGCGGCGAAGGTCAGGTCCGCGGCGCCGAAGCGGTCGCGGCGCAGCATGTTCACGTACGTGAGGCGCCGGGCGAGCCGCTCGTCGAGCCGCCGGTAGAGCGCGTCGACCGCGCCGCGCTCGCGCGGGGCCGCGGGGAAGAGACGCTGGCGGGCGGGCGTCCGCTCGTCGACCCATTAGAGGATCAGCGCGGACTCGCCGAGCACACCGCCCGGCGACCCGGTGCGGGCCCTGGACGTGGCGCTCCTCCCGGTAGGAATCCGCCGCGGTCGAGCGCCCAGCGCGTCTTCTCGCAGTAGTGCTGATGCGGATCGTCACCAGCCGGAGCATCGGTGCCGACTCTAAGCTGCCCGAGCCGCACCGCCGGTAGCATCCGCGGCCATGTCCGCGACACTGGCGATCCTGGACGGCGTGGTCATGGCGCCCACCGAGGCGCGACTGCCCGTGACGGACGAAGGGTTCGTCCGTGGCGACGGCGTCTTCGAGGTCATCCGCCTCTACGACGGCAAGCCGTACGCCCTGGACGCCCACATGACGCGCATGGCGGGGTCAGCCGAGAACCTGCGCCTGCCCTTCGATGCCGACGTGGTCCGCGCGGACATCGAGTCGCTGATCGCCGCGGCGGACGGGCCAGACGCCGCGCTGCGCTTTATCGTCACCCGCGGTGGCCGGCGCGTCGGGCTGGTCGAGGAGCTCAAGGCCCTCCCGGACTCGATCGCGCTCGCGTCGATCACCTACGCGCCGACGCGCATCATGGACGCCATCAAGTCGCTGTCCTACGGCGCGAACATGCTTGCGACCCGGCTCGCGAAGGAGAAGGGGGCCGACGAGGCGTTGCTGGTCACGCCGCACGGGCGCGTCCTCGAGGGGCCGACCACGTCGTTCTTCTACTCGCTGGACGGCGAGACGCTGCACACCCCACCGCTCGAGGACCACATCCTGGACTCGATCACCCGGCGGCTTGTGATCGCGGTGACGGGGGCGGCCGAGCGCGTGACGCCGGCCGACGATCTGGCCGGCGTGACAGAAGCCTTCATGGCGTCGACCCTGCGCGAGGTCCACCCGGTCCACGCCATCGATGGGCGTGAGCTTCCGGCCGCGCCGGGCCCGGCGAGCGCCCGCGCGGCCGAGCAGGTGCGCGCACGCATCGCGCAGGAGCTGGCGGCGCAGCCGGCCATCGCGCCTGCGTGAGGGTCCTCACCGTCATCGGGAACCGGCCGCAGTTCGTCAAGGCGGCGGCGGTGTCGCGCCCCCTGCGCGAGCAGCACGAGGAGGTGCTCGTCCACACGGGGCAGCACTACGACGACGAGCTCTCCGCCGTGTTCTTCTCCGAGCTCGGCGTCCCGGCGCCCGATCGGCAGCTCGGTCTCGGGACGGGGACCAACACCGAGCAGACGGCGCGTATGCTCGCGGCGCTGGCGCCGCTGATCAGCGAGGTCGGGCCCGACGTCGTGCTCGTCTACGGGGACACCAACTCGACCCTGGCCGGGGGGCTGGCGGCCGCACAGGCGGGCGTGCCCGTCGCGCACGTGGAGGCGGGGATGCGCTCATTCGACCGGCGCATGCCGGAGGAGCTCAACCGCGTCCTGACCGACCACGTCTCGACGCTGCTGCTCTGCTCGTCGCCCGCCGCGGTCGCCAACCTCGAGGCGGAGCGCGTGGCCGGCCGCGCCGAGCTGGTCGGCGACGTCATGGTCGACGTCGCGCTCGCCTTCCAGCCCGCCGCGGGCGCCGACCACGCCGCCTTGGCCGACGCCGGCGTGGCGGCGGGCCAGTACGTGCTCGTCACCGCGCACCGCGCCGGTAACGTCGACGACCCCGTGCGTCTGCGCGCGCTCGTGGACCTCCTCACCCACCTCCCCCTTCCGGTCGTCCTGCCGCTGCACCCGCGCACCCGCGCACGGTTGGAAGCGGCGTCGTTGCTGGGCGAGCTGGGCGAGATGCCCGGTGTCCACCTCACTGCCCCGCTCGGTTACCTCGCGTTCACCGCGCTGTTGTGTCAGGCGCGCGCGGTGCTGACCGACTCCGGCGGGGTGCAGAAGGAGGCCTACTTCGCCGGGGTCCCGTGCGTGACGCTGCGTGACAGGACGGAGTGGACGGAGACCGTCGACGCGGGCTGGAACGTGCTGGTGGATCTCGACGCGGCCGCGGCGCTGCGCGCCCTCGATACGCTCCCGCCCGCGGACCGCCCGCCCCTCTACGGCGACGGGCACGCCGGCGCCCGGGTCGTCGCCGCCCTCGCGCGGCTCAGCGGCTGACCGGCACGCCGATCCGCCGCACGGCGACGCCCTGGGCCACGAACGGCGCGGGGTCAAGGATGCCGCGGCCGTCGAGCACTGCCCGAGCGCCGGGCAGATCGGACGGCCGCAGGCGTGCGTACTCGGCGTGGTCGGCCTGCAGCACGGCGGCGGCAACCGCGCTCTTGCCGTCCCACGCCGTGAAGCCCGCGGCGGCGATCTCCGCCGGGCTGAAGAGAGGGTCCTCCGCGACGGGTCGTGCCCCGGCGGCGATCAACGCGTCACGGAGGGCGAAGGCCCCCGAGAACGCCGTCTCCTTCACGCCGCCGCGGTAGGCGATGCCCAGGATGAGCACGTCCCGGCCGCGCAGCGCGCCCGCCCCCAGGGTCTCCTCGAGCAGCGCCACGGCGTAGGCGGGCATCGCGTCGTTGACCTCGCGGGCGGCGGCGGGTAGCCGCGCGTCCGGGTCCCCGTCGAGCCAGAAGCGCGGGTAGACGGGGATGCAGTGTCCGCCCACCGCGACGCCCGGCCGATGAAGGTGGCTGAAGGGCTGGGAGTTGGCGGCGTCGATCACCCGGGCCACGTCGACGCCCGACGCGTCGGCGAAGCGGGCCAGCTCGTTGGCCAGGGCGATGTTCACGTCGCGGTAGGTCGTCTCGGCGAGCTTGGCCAGCTCGGCCGCCTCGGCCGAGCCCATGCCCCAGACCTCGGCCCGCAGGAACGAGCGGTACAGCGCGACCCCCTGGGCCTCCCCCTCGGGGCTGCAGCCGCCGACCAGCTTGGGGTAGGTCTCGAGGTCTGCGAAGACCCGCCCGCTGAACACCCGTTCGGGGCTGAAGACGACGTGGAAATCCTGCTCCGCTTCGTGGCCACTGCACCTCGACAGCGCGGGGGCGATCCGCCCCCGCGTGGTCCCCACCGGCACGGTCGTCTCGATGCTCACGGTGACCCCGGGGTCCGCGGCGGCAAGCCCGCGTCCGATGTCGTCGACGACCGCGTCGAGGATGGACCAGTCCGGGCGTGCGCGCCCGTCGACCATGAGCGGCGGGACGGCCACGACGAGATCGGGCCCCTCGGCCACCGCGGCCGCGGTGTCGGTGACGGCGCGCAGGCGGCCCTCGCCGACCACGAGCTCGAGCGTCTCCTGCAGACCCGCTTCCCCGGGGAACGGGGGCCGCGCGGCGTTGACGGCGTCGACCACGCGCTCGTCGACGTCGCAGCCGACGACCTCGTGCCCGGCCCGGGCGATGTGCGCGGCCAGGGGAAGCCCGACCTTCCCCAGCGCGACGACGACCGCCTTCACGGGACGAGCCGGACCGATTCGCCGCGCGCCGCGCTGTCGAGCACGGCTTCGGCACAGGCAACGGTCTGCAGGCCCTCGGCCAGCGTGACGACCTCGGCCGCGGGGTCGCCCTCGATGAGATCGCAGAAGGTCTCGAGCTCGACCAGCAGCGGCTCGCGGCGGGCCAGCGCGTAGCGCGTTACGTCGCCCTCGCTCACCCCGCGCAGCGCCTGGGTCTCGGGCCACTGCGACGCGGTGTCGCCGTTGGCGTAGAAGGTGAGGTCGGCGGTGAGCGTGTCGGCCACGAGCATGCCGCGCTCGCCGAGGATCCGCGTCCGCCGCACCTTCGTGGGGGAGAGCCAGTCCACGACGCAGTTGAACGCGACGTCGGAGCCCAGGCGCCCGGTGACCAGCACCATGTCCTCGTGCGCGCGGCCCATGCGGTGCTGGGTCTGCGCAGCCAGCTGCTGGACCGGTGCGCCGCCCAGCCAGCGCACGAGGTCGAGGTCGTGGGTGGCCAGGTCCTTCACCACCCCCACGTCGCGGACGCGGTCGGGGAACGGGCCCACGCGCTCGGTGGCGATGAGGAAGACCTCGCCGAGCTGGCCGTCGTTGACGCGCCGGCGCAACTCGAGCAGCGCCGGGTTGAAGCGCTCGACGTGGCCGACGCAGGCGTGGACGCCGTGCCGCTCCACAGCCTCGATGAGCTCGCCGGCCTCGGCGGCGGTGCTGGCCAGCGGCTTCTCCACCAAGACATGGACGCCCGCGGCCGCCAGCTCCTGCGCGCACGCCAGGTGCTCCTGCGTCGGCACCGCGACGATCGCGAAGTCGACGGGCGTCGCGTGGCGCAGCTCGGCGAAGGACGCGAAGATCTCCGCCGGATCGCGCACGACGCCGAAGCGGTCGCCGCCGGGGTCGACGGCGCCCGCAAAGGCCATCCGCGGCGAGCTCTGCAGCAGGCGCGCGTGGTGGCGCCCGATCATCCCGAGGCCGAGGACCGCTCCGCGCAGCAGCGGCTTGATGTCCTGAGTTCCCACCGCGCCGTAGGCTACCCCGGGTGTCCGACCCCACCGCCCCCGGGCTCGTGCTCAGCCCAACCGCCACGGTCGGGGCCGGGGTGTCCTTCGGCGCGCACGTGGTCGTGCACGACAGGGTGGAGATCGGCGACGGTGTCGAGGTCCAGGATCACGTCGTGCTCGGCAAGGCGCCGCGGCTGGCCGCGCGGTCCTCGACCGCGTCGGACGCGAGCGCCCTGGCGCCGCTGGTGATCGAGGCCGGCGCCGCGATCTGCGCCGGCGCGATCGTCTTCGCCGGCGCCCGGATCGGCCGGGGCGCGATCGTCGGCGACCAGGCATACGTCCGCGAGCGGGCCCAGATCGGTGCGGGCACGGTCATCGGCCGCGGGGTGACCGTCGACAACGACGTCCGCGTGGGGCAGCGCGTGCGCATCCAGTCCCAGGTCTACCTGACCGCGCAGTCGGTGGTGGAGGACGACGTCTTCGTCGGGCCGGGGGTCACGACGACCAACGACGACACGATGGCTCGCCACGCCGCCGGCGCGCCGCTGCGCGGCGCGGTGCTGCGCCGCGCGTGTCGGATCGGCGGTGGCGCAGTGCTCGTGCCCGGAATCGAGGTCGGTGAGGAGGCTTTCGTGGCCGCAGGCGCCGTCGTGACCAACGACGTGCCGGCGCGGGCCCTGGTGATGGGCGTGCCCGCACGGGTCATCCGTCAGGTCGCCGACGAGGACCTTCTGGAGCACTGGGCGTGAGCATCCCGGTGCCCGCCCGCCTGCGCCCGCGCCGTTCCGTGGCGGTTGCCGCCCGCCTCCCTGCGATCCCGACCCCGCCGAGCGTGCGGCCCCCGGGCGCGATCGAGCGGGTGAGCGCCCGGCGGCGGCGCGAGCGCGCGGAGCGCCGCACCCGCTTCATCGGCCTGGCCGCGATGGCGACGAGCGGCGCCGTCGCCGCCACGGAGTTCGGGCGGGTGTGGCGCCGTGGCTCGGCTCCGCTGCCGACGCTCACCGATCCGCCGACCAGCGAGGAGGTGCTGGGCGCGGCGGGCGAGGCCGCTGGCCAGACGGTCGAGGTCGCGCTGACCGGCTACCGGACAGGCTCGACGCGGGAGAACGCGCTGCTGAACCTGCTCGTCTCGTTCTCGCTGACGTTCGGCTTGGCGCGCGGTGCGACGCACCTGATCCGCAAGCGCGGGTCGATGGGGCCGATCCGCAACGTGGTGGTGAGCCAAAGCCACATCCACCACTTCGTGCCGGGGATCCTGCTCGCGTTTGGTGCCGGGGGTGTTGCGGTCGTCAGCCGCAACCAGAAGCTCGACCCGTTTCTTGCGGTGCCGTTCGGCGCGGGCGTGGCGCTCACCCTCGACGAGTCGGCCCTGCTGCTCAAGCTCGACGACGTCTACTGGACCGAGGACGGAATCGTCAGCGTGCAGATCAGCCTGGCGGCGGTCGCCATGCTGTCGGCCCTCGCGCTCGTGCTGCGGGTGCTGCGCCGCGGCGAGGAGCTCGTGTTGGACACGCCGCCCGACGCGCCCGCGGTGGCCGGCGCATGAGCATGGGCTACGGGGGCGGTCCGGTGCCGCCGGGAGCGATGCGCGCCCCGGAGCTGCCGCGTGGTGCCGCCCCGCCGCGGGTCCACGCCGAGTGGTGGCGCCGCGCGCTGGCCGCGGTCGTCGACGGCGTGATCCTGACGGTCCTGGCCGGCGTGCTCTACGTGGTGCTCGTCGCCGCCGGCGTCTCCCTCGACGGCGGCGACGGTGTCACCGGGCTGATCGTGTCGTTCCTGCTGGCGACACTGCTGTTCGTCGCGGCTGCGCTGCTCTACCAGCCGCTCATGCTGGCGCGCACCAACGGCCAGACGGTCGGCAAGCGGGTGGTCTCGATCCGGGTCGTGCGCGCCGATGGGCGCCCTATGGACCTCGGCTCGGCGGTCCTGCGCGAGGTCGTGTTCAAGAGCATCGTGCTCGGCGTAGCCGCCAGCTTCACCGGCGGGATCGCCTACCTCGTCGACTGGCTGTGGCCCTTCATCGATAGGGAGAACCGGGCGCTGCACGACTTCCCGGTGGACACGCGCGTCGTGCGGGACTGAGGCTCAGGCGACGAGCGCGGCGTGATCGCTGTGGGCCTCGCCGGCAGCGGTCCAGAAGGTCTGCTCGCGCCCCGGCCCGACACCGACGAGCACGACCGGCACCCCTGTCCGGTCCGCGATGAACGCCAGGTAGTCGCGCGCGGCCTGGGGAAGCTCGGACTCGCTGCGGCACTCGGTGATGTCCTCGCTCCAGCCCTCGAGCTCCTCGAGGTCGCCGGTGGCGTGGTGAAGGATCGACTGGTGGTAGGGGAAGGTCTCGAAGATCGCCTCGTCCTCACCGCGGTAGCGCGTGGCGACCTGGATGCGGTCGAAGCCCGAGAGCACGTCCAGCTTGGTGACGGCCAGCGCCGTCAGCGAGTTGATCCGCGCCGCGTACCGCAGCGCGACGATGTCCAGCCAGCCCGTGCGGCGGGGCCGGCCGGTCGTGGTTCCGAACTCGCCGCCGCGAACGCGCAGCTGCTCGCCCGTCTCGTCGTGCAGCTCGGTCGGGAACGGGCCGGCGCCGACGCGCGTCGAGTACGCCTTCGAGATGCCCCACACCTCGTCGATGTCCTTGGGCCCGACGCCGGAGCCGATGCACGCCGCGGCGGCGACCGGGTTGGACGACGTGACGAAGGGATAGGTGCCGTGGTCGATGTCCAGCAGCGCGCCCTGCGCGCCCTCGAAGAGCACGAGCTTCTCGTCGTCGAGCGCGCGCCAGATGAGGGAGGCAGTGTCGGCGATGTGCTGCTCGAGGCGGTGGCCCATCGTCAGGTAATCCTCGGTCATCGACTGCAGGTCGAGGGCAGGGTCCTTCGCGAAGGGGCGCAACAGCATGAGCTTGGGGTCCAGCGCCGCGGCGATCTTCTTCTTGAGGATCTTCTCGTCGAGCATGTCCTGGACGCGGATGCCGAGGCGCGCGGCCTTGTCGGCGTAGCAGGGCCCGATACCGCGCTTGGTGGTCCCGATCTCGAGCTTGCCGAGCTTGGCCTCGCCCGCCTGGTCGAGCAGCAGGTGGTAGGGCATGATCAGGTGTGCGTTGGCGGAGATCTTCAGCCCGCTGACGTCGACGCCGCGCGCGCGCAGGCCGTCGATCTCGGCGGTCAGGACCTTCGGATCGATCACGACGCCGTTGCCGATCACGCACGTCTTGCCCGGGTACAGGATCCCCGACGGGATCAGGTGGAACTTCCACACATCGCCCTCGCGGACGATCGTGTGCCCGGCGTTGTTGCCGCCCTGGAAGCGGGCGACGACGTCGGCCCGCTCGGCGAGCAGGTCGACGATCTTCCCCTTGCCCTCATCGCCCCACTGGGCGCCTACGATCACCGTGCCTGGCATGCGCGCTGGAGTGTAAAGCCGCGCTCGGGTCAGGCCGACCGAGCGTCGCGCTCCTCGGAGCGCCGCGCGTCGGCGCCGAAGAGCGGCAGCACCTCGCACATCTCCTCGAGGCGCGAGACGGTGCGCTCGTTGATCTGCTCGGCCAGTTCGTCGCGCTTGAGGTTCGTGGTGATCACCACGGCACGCTCGGCCTCGTAACGGGCGTTGATGAGGGCGTAGAGCTGCTCGAGCACCCACGCGCTCGTCTTCTCCGCCCCGACGTCGTCGATGTGCAGCAGGTCGACCTCCGCGAGACGGTCCAGGAGCGCGACGTAGGAGCGTTCGTTGTCGGTGTCGAAGGTCATGCGGATCTCTGCCAGCAGTCGCGGCAGCGAGTAGATCGCGACGGAGCGCCCGGCGTCCAGCGCGGCCTTGGAGACGAGCATCGCCAGCGTCGTCTTGCCGGTGCCCACGTCGCCGAACAGCCACAGCCCGCGCCCCTGGTCGAGGTGCTCGTCGATCCGCCGTACATAGCGCTGGACTGCTGTCTTCGCGGGCGCGGTGATCTCGGTGACCGGCGGCCGGTCGAAGGAGACGCCCTTGTACTTGCGCGGGATGACGCCCGACAGCGACCGCGCGCGCTGCTGGCTGACCTGTTGCGCACGGCAGCGGCAGGCCCGCACGCTGCGCGTCGCCTCGTCGTCGACGAACCCGCTGCCGTCGCAGACGTCGAAGACGCAGGCGGCCACTACTCGCCGCCCCGGGTAATCGAGCGGAAGCGCGGGTACTCGCTCTGGAACACGAGCGGTACGTCGCCGAGCGCACCGTTGCGGTGCTTGGCGATCAGGAGGTCGGCCTCGCCCGGCCGCTCCGAATCCTCGTTGTAGTAGTCGTCGCGGTAGATGAACATGACGAGGTCTGCGTCCTGCTCGATCTGGCCGGAGTTATGAGAGACGATCCCGTCGGCCAGCCAGCACGCAGGCCCCGGAACCGTGAGGTCGAAGACCTCTTCCTCGCCGCGAGGTTCGACACCCACCACGCGGTCCCAGAACACGTCGTTCGTGGCGGCGCGAGCGAGCTCCGGCATGTCCAGCAGTGAGGCGTAGCCTGCGGCGACAGCACGCGAAGGCGCAAAGGCGAAGTGGGCGGTTCCCCCGTACGACGTCCCGCGCAACTCGGCCATCGCGCGCTGAGTCACCCCGCGGGCGCTCATGGTTGCCTTCACGCTCGCCCAGGTCTCCAAGGGCAGCGTGTCGACGTTCGTCGCGGTGTCAGCCGGCAACGCAGCGAGCAGCGCGGCTGCCTGTGGCACCCGCGGTCCGAACGCCGGAACCGACCCGAGGAACGACCGTTGCGCGGACGCGCCCGATACGACGACGTGATGCAGTGGGCGGTGCGCGTCCTTCGTCGTGATGGTGGTGCGCGCGATGATGCCTAGCCGGAGCAGAAGCGCGGCAACGTCGCGCGCCAGCCCTGGGCTGTTGGTGGCGTAGGCGATTCGGCTCGTACGGCGGCCGTCCGGCCTCGCGCCGCTGAAGATCGCGCCGTCCGTCGCCCAGAGATGAGCCAGGAGCAGGGCGACCTGTTCGTTCGGCAGCTGGAAAGCGGCCGCGGGCACGCGCTTCTGGTGCGAACGCTGATCGAAGATCCCCAGTTCGCGCAGCCAGGCGTTCACGCCAGCAGGATGCCAGCGGTTTCCGTTGCCGGAGATGACCAGCTGATGCCAGGTGCGTCGACCTGCGTGGCGGTTGACGGTCACCCCGAACTCGCGCTCGGCGGAGCGACGGACTGCGTTGCTGTTGTCCTCCGACGTCGTGGTGTACCGCATCGGCTGCCCCGACAGATAGCTTCCGTCCCCGATGAGCTGACCCAGGAGCACGACGCGATCGTCGCTCCAGCGCGCTGGCTCAGGAGGCTCGGGCAGCGAGCGCGCGAGCGCAACCCGGTCGCCGACCGTCAAGCTCGCCACGGTGCCCCACCCACATCCCGAACGAATCCGGTGTTCCGCTGTCGCTCGAAGCGTGCGACCGGAGGCCAGCCTGACATCGAAGACCTCCCGGGTCCCGACGCTCCAGACGCAGTCGCTGGTGGCCGCCGTCAGCCGGTCGTCTTCGTCCATGGCCACCACGCGCGGGCGGGTGCCGACGAGATCTCGGATCGGGATGCGGCGTCCGTCCTCGTGCACCACCAGCGTGTCGCCGGTCACACACTCACGGAGATCGGAGAGCATCGGCCGCTTGTCGGTCCGCGACTCCACACCACGGGAGAGCTGGGAGAGTGCGATGACCGGCACGCTCAGCTCGCGCGCGAGCATCTTGAGGCCGCGGGACATCTCGCCGACCTGCTGCACGCGGTTCTCCACGCGCCCGTCGGCGCGCATGAGCTGGAGGTAGTCGACGATCACCAGCCCGAGGCCGCCGAGGTGCTGGGTCTGCTGGTGCAGGCGGCGCGCCTTCGCACGGATCTCCATGATCCCGATGTCGGCGGACTCGTCGACGAACAGCGGTGCGGCGTCGTAGCGGCCGGCGACGTCCAGGACGCGCTTCCACTTGCGCTCGTCCTTGAGGCGGCCCTTGCGCAGGTCGTCACCCTTGATCCCAGCCTGCGAGGCGATGAAGCGCTGCGCGAGTTCAGCTTCGCTCATCTCCAGGCTGAAGAGGGCGACCGGCTGGGGCCTGTCGGGATGTAGCGCGATGTTCTCGGCCATGTTCGTGACAAGCCCGGACTTTCCCATGGACGGGCGTGCCGCGATGATGATCAGATTCCCCGCCTGGAACCCACCGGTGATCTCGTCGAGGTCCGCGAACCCTGAGGGCGTTCCGGTCAGCGACTGCCCGGACGCCGAGAGCTTCTGCCACCTGTCGATCTCGACGTGCAGGACCTCGCCGACCTTCACGAAGTCCGCTTGGCGGTCGTCGTGGGCGACCTCGAGCATCGACCGCTCGGCGCGCTCGACTATGTCGCGCGGCTCCGCGTCGTGCGTGTGCACGCTCGCCTGGATCTCGTAGGTCGTGGTCAGCAGGCGGCGCAGGAGCGCGTGCTCTTTGACGATCTTGCCGTAACGCCGCAGGTTCCCGACCGTCGGCACGGCGGCGGTCAGCGCGTCGATCTCGGCCTGCCCGCCGGCCTCCTCGAGCTTCCCGCGTGAGCGCAGGTGCTCGGTCACGGTGAGGACGTCGATCGGCTCGCTCGCCCCGTAGAGGTCGGCCATCGTCTCGAAGATCGCGCGGTGGCGGTCGCGGTAGAAGTCCTCGGGCTTGAGGTTCTCCTCGATGACGTACGCGTAGTGCGTCGTCTCCGACAGCAGGATCGCGCCCAGGACGGACTGCTCGGCCTCGATCGAATGGGGCGGCGCGATGCCCTGGACGACGTTGTCGGCGGGCGGCGCGGCGGGGCGGGGGAAGCTGTTCATGGGCGCCGGCCGAAGCTAGCAACGGCGCCGAACGCGACGCACGGCTTCTTGCCGCACACAGCGCGTGTTTCGTGGGAGACCTGCGCGGAGTTGGAACAGAGGGTCCCGCGGAGGCGCTGCTACTGCTCGGTGACCATCGTCTTGACGGTCGCCGTCACACCCTCGGAGATCTCGACGACCACCATGTGGGTGCCGACGTGCTTGATCGGCTCCTCGAGGTGGATCTTGCGCTTGTCGACCTTGATGCCGCGCGCGTCGTTGATCGCGTCGGCGATGTCCTGCGTCGTGACCGAGCCGAACAGTCGCCCGTCGTCGCCGGCGGGCTGGGAGAGCGTCAGCACGGTCTTGGAGAGCAGCGCGGCGTTCTCCTGCGCGGCGCTGGCGGCCTCGCGCACGGTGCGCTCCGCGGACTCCTGCTGCTGGCGGGCGACGTCGACCGCGCCCTTGGTGGCCGGCTGGGCCAGGCCACGCGGGATCAGGAAGTTGCGCAGGTAGCCCTTGGAGACGTCGACGACGGTCCCCTTCTCGCCGAGCGTCTCGACGTCGGAGAGCAGGATGGCCTCAGGCATGCCTAACGCCCGCGGTCGCCGCGGTCACCACGATCGCCGCGGCCACCCTCGCGCTCGTCGCGGCCGGAGCCCTCGGCGACGTACGGGAGCAGCGCGAGCTCTCGGGCACGCTTGACGGCGGTGGCCACCTGGCTCTGGTGGCGGCGGCAGGCGCCGGAGATGCGCCGCGAGCGGATCTTCCCGCGCTCGGAGATGTACTTGCGCAGCGTGGTGGTGTCCTTGTAGTCCACCTGCTCGATCTTGTCCTTGCAGAACAGGCAGGGCTTGCGTCGCCCGCCGGTGCTCGGGCCGCCCTTCTTGTCCTTGGGGCGTCGAGCCGTGCTGCTCCCACTGTTGCTGCGCTGCTTGGCCACTGAGAAGTCCTTGCGTCGTCAGGCGTACGAGGGCGCGCCGGACGGCGCGCGGCCCGACATTGTGACACGTCGCTGCAGGCGGGCGTCGTGAGCAGGTGCCCGCGACGCCCGCCCGTGGGCGAAGCAGCTCCCTAGAAGGGGATGTCGTCGTCGGCCGCCGACGAGCCTGCGCCCACCGGTGCCGAGGCGAAGTCGCCGGTGTCGACCGGGACGTCGGACTGCGGGGTGAAGCTGCTGCCGGCGCCGTTCGCGTTGCCGCCACCGCCGCCCTGGCTCTCGTCACGGCCGCCCAGGAACTGCACGCTGTCGGCGATGATGTCGACGCCCTGTCGCTTCTGACCCTCCGGCGTCTCCCACTCGCGCCACTCGAGGCGGCCGTCGAGCGCGACCGGGCGCCCCTTGGCGAGGTAGCGGGCGCAGTTCTCGCCCTGCGCGCCCCAGACGGTGACGTCGAAGAAGTTGGGCTTGTCGACCCACTCCCCGCTCTGATCCTTGCGGCGGGTGTTGCACGCGACGCGCAGCTTGCAGACGGATGTGCCGCTGGGCAGCGATCGAAGCTCGGGATCCGAGGTCAGATTGCCGGTCAGCACCACGCGGTTGATGTTCGTAGCCGCCATGGGCGGGCTCCTTTCGAGGGCGAGGAAGGCCTCGCGTTCTGGCTTGCGGCGAGTCTAGGCGCAGGCCCGGGGGAAGCCGCCCCCTCGGTTCCGCACCTTGCGCCCTTTTGTCGCAGGGTCGCTGCGAGGAGGAACGGTCTGACGCGTGGTCTACGCGTCTTCGGGCGCTGCGGCGCCGACCGGCTCGGCCCCGACCGGCGCGGCCTCGAGGGCCTCGTCGGCGGGCTCGGGCTCGGGCTCGGTCGCGACCGGCGCGGGCGCCTCGACCGGTGCGGCGACCACGGGGGCGCGCTCCGGGCGCAGCTCCGGGTCCTCCGGCGTGCCCGGGGCCAGCTTGATGATGCGGTAGCGCAGGACGCCGTCGGTGATGCGCAGCGTCCGGTCGAGGCCGCGCAGGAGCTCCGGGGTGCCGTGGAACTGCAGCAGGTGGTACTCCGCGTCGGTCTTCTTGTCGATCTCGAACGCCAGGCTGCGGGCGCCCCAGTCCTGCTCGTTGGTGATCGTCCCGCCACCGTCGACCATCGCTCGCGCGTCGGCGAGGATCTTCGTCCGGCGCTCGGCGTCTGAGGACGTGTCGAGCATCAGGATCAGGTCGTAGGTCGGCTGGGTGGCAGGCATGGCGACGTGGCCCGGAGGCGATCGGGGACGATAGCAGGGGGCGAGAGGGCGCCCCGCGGCGCCTAAGCGGGGTCGATGGACGATCTCGCGAGCCGGATTCGGTGGGGGAACGTCGCCCGTGCTGTGGCGCTGGCGGCCGCCGTGGGCGTGATCGCGCTGTGGCCCCAGCTGCGCGGCCCCGAGCCGGTGGCGCCCCCGGGCGGGCCGGTGGTCCCGCGGGCCGATGTGGGCACAACGCCGCCGCCCGCCGCTGCCCTCCCTCCGCCTCAGGGGACGCGCCCGCCGGCTCGCCCGTCTCCCGTCGCTCGCCCGCCGCGGCGGTCCGCCCCGGTGCGTCGGCGAGCCGCGAAGCGAAGGCGACCAGCAGCGGCCGGCCGGCGCAGCGCACCGGCGCCCCGGGCGACCACGGGGGGTCTGCGCAGCCGCCGCGCCGCCCGCCGCTCGCCGGCCCCAGAACCGCAATCGCGCCGGCGGCCGTCCGTCACGCAACCAGCCGCTGCACCCATCCCGGCGCCCTCATCCGCGCCCCGGCCTGCCTCGGCCCCGCCTCGTGCTCCGGCGGCAACCGCGGCTGACGAGTTCGGCCCGTAGACGCGCGCGACCTCAGCGCCCGAGCACCCCAGCCCCGGCCTTCTTGCCGATGTCCTGCAGCTGCTCGTCGATCCAGTCGCCCGGGTCACGCGCGGTGACGATTCGCTTGAGTCCCTCGGAGCGCCGCCGCCGCTCGTCCTCGTCCATCGTCAGCGCGGCGTGGATCGAGTCGGCCAGCGCCTGGATGTCGAACGGGTTGACCGACAGCGCGAACTCCCCGAGCTCCTCGTGGGCGCCCGTGTTCTCCGACAGGATGGAGACGCCGCACTGCTCGTTGACCAGTGGCCCCTCCTTGGCGACGAGGTTCATGCCGTCGAACATCGCGTTGACCAGCAGGACGTCGTAGTGCTTGTAGCCGGCCACGGCCTCCTCGAGGTCGTCGCGCAGCTTGAGGTTGATCGGCATCCAGTCGGGTGTGCCGTGGCGGTGGTTGACCAGGGCGACCAGCGCCTCGATGCGCTCCAGGTACTCCGCGTACTCCGGCACGTCGGTCCGCGACGGCATCATCTGCGCGATGAAGGTGACGCGCTCGTTGAACTCGGGATGCTGCTCGAGGAAGAGGTCGAACGCGGAGAAGCCGCGCAGCACGTTCTTCGACAGGTCCGCGCGGTCGACGCGCAGGATGAAGTGGTCGCGGCGCCGGCGCAGGATCTCCCGCTCGAAGTGCCGCGTGCGCTGGGACGCGGCGACCTCGCGGGTGGCGCGCGCGTCGATCGGGAGCGGGTAGGCCCGGACCCACACCTCACGGCCGTCGAAGTGCACGACGCCGCCCTCGAAGTCGACCTCCAGGTCGAGCAGGTCGCGGCAGCACTGCAGGAAGTTGCGCCGGTAGGACTGCGTGTGGAAGCCGATGATGTCGTTGGCCAGGATCCCCTCGTAGATCTCCTGGCGAATGGCGCTCGGCAGCACGCGCCACGAGTCCGACTGCGTCCACGGGATGTGGATGAAGTGGTGCAGGAAGACGTCGGGGCGCTCGCGCCGCACGAGCGCCGGCAGCGTGTAGAGGTGGTAGTCGTGGACCATCACCACCGGCTCGGTCTGGCCCTCGATCTCCTCCAGCACGGCGCGTGCCAGATCGTCGTTGACGACGTTGTAACCGAACTCGAAGGCCTCGACCTCGTTGCGCCGGATGTCCGGGGCGTTGGACAGGTCCCACAGGTAGTGCTGGATGAACCACAGCATCGGGTTGGCGAACACGTTGTAGAAGCGGTCGTAGGCCTCCTCGTCGGAGTCGACCAGGCGCACGTGGTACTCACCGCCGGCGGGCGAGCGCACGAGGAACGGGCGATACCCGGCCTGTGCCGAGCGGGCGCGATCTCCGTCGCTGAGGGCCGAGGCGATCCACGTCGCGTCGCGGTGGGAGGCCAGGCCGCTGAGCGCGGTGACCAGACCGCCGCCCCCGCGGCGCACGCTTCCGTCGTCCTCGAAGGTCACCGGCCCACGGTTGGAGACAAGGACGAGGGGGCGGGGGGTGGCCGCCATGGGCTAGTGGCCTGTCACGAGACGGACCACTAGCGGCGCTTGGGCCGGCTGAGCGGCCGCTCGCCGAGGGTGACCTCGATGTCCCGCTGCTTGCCCTTGCGGAACACGGTGAGCGTCACCTTGCTGCCCACGTCCTGCGGCTCCAGTGCCCGGCTGAGGTCGTTGGCGAGCTGCACCTTCTTGCCCTCGACCGCGGTGATGATGTCTCCGCCGACCTGGAAGGGCTGCTCCTGGAAGCGCTCGGTCTTGTCGCCTGCCGTCACGCCGGCCTTGTCGGCGGGCCCGTCCGGCACGACCTCTTGGACCCACACGCCCTCCTGGACCGGGAGCGAGAAGCGCTCCGCCAGCTGCGGGTAGATCTGCTGGCTGGAGATGCCGAGGTAGGCGTAGTGGACCTCGCCGTCCTTGCGCAGCTGGTCCAGCGAGCGCTTGACGGCGTCGACGGGAACCGCGAAGCCGACGCCGTTGCCGTCGCCCGACTGGGTCCGGATCTGCGAGTTGATGCCGAGTACGGCGCCGCTCGCGTCCAGCAGCGGGCCGCCCGAGTTGCCCTGGTTGATGGCCGCGTCGGTCTGGATCGCGCCCGAGGTCTGAAAGCCCGTGAGCGACTCGATCGAGCGGTCGGTCGCCGACACGACGCCGACCGACAGCGACTGCTCCTCGCCGAACGGGCTGCCGATGGCCGCGACCGGCGCGCCGACCTTCACGCGCTGCACCGACCCGAGCGGCAGCGGCCGCAGGCTCAGGCCGGCGGGGTCGATCTTCACCAGGCCGACGTCGGAGAACGGGTCGAAGCCGACGATCTTCGCCGGGACCTGGTTGCCGTCGGGGAAGCGCACGAAGACCTTCTCGGCCCTGCGCACCGCGTTGCCCTCGCCGCTGGTGATGACGTGGGCGTTGGTGGCGATCTCGCCGTCGGCGTTGACGACGAAGCCCGAGCCCTGGCCGGCGCCGACCTTCCCGTTCTCGCGCAGCCCGGTCGAGAGGATCGTGACGACCCCGGGCGAGTCGCGCCGGTAGATCGTCTCCGGGTCGAAGCCCTCCTTGGCACCGGCGGCCTTGATCACCTCGACGCGGGTCGTGCGCTGCACCGTGTCGGCGCGGCCGGTCTGTGGCGCCGAGCCGCCACCCGCGGGGCGGTTGCCCGCATCGTCCTTGCCGCACGCACCGAAGGCCGTCGTCAGGAGGGCGGCGGCCGCGGCGGTCGCGACGCGCCGGCGGGCGGTGGCGCTGGTGCTCATGCGCTCACCGGCGCCGGGCCGGCCGGAAGGTCGAGCGTGAACGTCGTGCGCCCGGGGTGGCTCTCCACGCGCAGATCCCCGGACATGCGCTCAGCGAGCTCGTGGGCGATCGCCAGGCCGAGGCCCGAGCCCTGGGCGTCGTCGGAGGTGATGAACGGTTCGAAGATCTGCGGCAGCATCGAGCGGTGGACCCCGGGCCCGAAGTCGCCGACGCCGAGCCGCACGCGTTGGTCGCGCCGCACCGCGGTGACGACCATGTCCGTGCCCGGCGGCGTGTGCTTGAGGGCATTGTCGATGAGGATACGCATGACTTGGGCCACCCGTTCAGGGTCGCACACCGCCTGCACCGACTCCGCCGGCAGGCGCAGCTCGAGCTGCGACGCGTGCGCAGAGATCGACGGGGCGAACTCCTGCGCCACGGAGCGAGCCAGCTCCGACAGGTCCGTCGCCTCGGGGCGCAGCTCGAGGGAGCCGGCCTCGAGCTTGGACAGGTCGAGCAGGTCGGTCGCGAGCTTGCCGAGGCGGTCCACCTGCAGGCGGACCTGGGCCAGGAAGCCGGCGCGTTCCTCCTCGGAGAGCTCCTCGTCGGCCAGCAGCTCGAGGAAGCCGCCGAGCGAGAAGATCGGGGTGCGCAGCTCGTGCGAGGCGACCGCGATGAAGCGCTTGCGCGCGGAGTCGAGCTCGGCCAACTGGCTCTGCATGTCGTCCAGCGCGCGGGCGAGGCGCCCGATCTCGTCGTTGGCCTCGACCGGGAACCGAGCCGTGAAGTCACCTGCGGCGACGCGCCCGGCGACCTTCTCGAGGCCGCGGATGCGGCGGCTCAGCGCCGCGGCAACGAAGAAGCCCGCGATCAGCGAGCCGCCCAGCGCGAGGAACCCCGCCTCCAGGATCCGGCGCCGGATGAGCGCCACGTTGGCCTCGACGTCGTTGAGCGGCGCGGAGAAGACCACGACCCGGCCGACCTGCCGCCGCCCGGTGCCCCCGCGGCGGAAGAACAGCGGCAGCGCCGCCTCGCCGATGCGCCCGGTGCCCCCGGCCTCGGTGCCCGTCCGCGTGCGCCCGGTGCGCGCGGCCTCCTGCGCCACGGCGAACTGGAGGTCCTCGATCGCGTTCTCGGTGAAGGAATCCGAGGTGGGCGACACCTGCACCCCCTCGGTGCCGCGGCTGACGTTCAGCAGCGTCACGCGGGTGCCGGCCACCTCGGCGGCGCGCACGACGCGGCGCTTGAGCTGGTCCCCGGTGATGCCCTGGTCGATCCCGCGCGTGATCGGGCCCTGGTTCTTGCGCGCGAGCGTCGCGAGGCCGCGCAGGCGTTCCTCGCGCAGGGCGGACTGCAGTGGCGGCGCGACATAGACGTAGACGACCCCGATCGCCGCCGCCGTGATGGCGAGGAAGAGCAGCGCGAGGCGCGTGGAGAGCGAGCGCACTCAGGCGTTGGTGTCGCGGAAGCGGTAGCCCACGCCGCGCACGGTGAACAGGTACTCCGGCAGCTTCGGCTCGGCTTCGATCTTCTCGCGCAGGTGGCGGATGTGCACGTCGATCGTGCGCGGGTCGCGGTAGGCGCTGTCGCCCCAGATGCGCGTGAGCAACATGTCGCGGGTGAAGACGCGGCCGGGGTTGCACGCGAGCGCGCGCAGGATCTCGAACTCCACGAAGGTCGTCGTGACCTCCTCGCCGCGCAGACGGACGCTGCGCTTGGCGAAGTCGATGCGCAGCTCGTGGACCTCCAGCGGCGCGTCCTCGGCGGCGTCGTCGCCGGGCTGGGTCATGCCCGCACGGCGCAGGGCGGCCTTGACGCGGCTGCGGAACTCGCGCAGGGAGAACGGCTTGGTGATGTAGTCGTCGGCGCCGAGCTCGAGACCCAGGACCTTGTCGATCTCCTCGGCCTTCGCGGTGAGCATGATGATCGGCACCGAGCTCTTGGCCCGCAGGCGCCGGCACACCTCGAGGCCGTCCACGCGCGGCATCATCACGTCGAGCACGACGAGGTCGAAGACCTGCTCGGAGAAGCGCGCGAGCGCCTCGCGCCCGTCGGAGGCCTGAACGACGTCGTAGCCATCCTTGCGCAGCGGGAACGAGAGCAGCGTCTGGATCGACTGCTCGTCGTCGGCCAGCAGGATGCGGGGGGGTCGCTCGAGCATCGTCGACCTTCAGGGTAAGCGGTGCGCGGGGGTTAACCTCGCGCACGGATGCTCGATCCGCGGATCTACCGAGCGGCGCTCCTCCCGGTCCTGCTCGCGGTCATCGTCGTCGCGTTCTCCCTGGAGAACCGGCCGCGCGCCATCGGCACGACGCTCGTCCCCGACGCCTTCGACGCCCGGCGTTCGACGCAGACGCTCGATGAGCTGGCCCGGCGCTACCCCGACCGGCGGCCGGGTGGGCCGGGGGACAACGCGCTGGCCGCAGAGGTCACGACGCGGTTGCGCGCGTTGCCGACCTTCGAGGTGCGCACCCTGCGCTCGCGGGGCGCGACCATCGACGGGGAGCGCACCCTGCAGACGGTGGTCGCGACGCGGGCCGGCGCGCCCGGGCCGGGGCTGGTCGTCGTCGCGCACCGCGATGCGGCGACGGCCCCCGGCGCGCCGGCCCGCGCCGCGCTGTCGGGAACCGCGGCGCTGCTCGAGCTGGCGCGAGCGGTCTCGGGCGGGCGGCTGCGGCGAACCGTCACCTTCGTGTCGACCAGCGGCGGCAGCGGCGGGTCTGCGGGCGCCGCCGCTGCGGCCCGCTCCCTGCCCGAGCCGGTCGACGCGGTGCTGGTCCTCGGCGACCTCACGGGCGCCGCGGCGCGGCGCCCGTTCGTCGTCCCGTGGTCCGGGGGCCTGGGGGCGGCGCCGCTGCGGCTGCGGCGCACCGTCGAGTCCGCCGTGCGCGCCGAGGCGGGGGCTGACCCCGGGGCCGCGCGGGCCGTCGCGCAGCTCTCCCGCTTCGCCCTGCCGATGACGATCACCGAGCAGGGCGAGCTGCTGCGCCGCGGCCTTCCTGCGGTCACCCTGCAGGCCACCGGGGAGGCAGGGCCGGCGCCCGACGCCGCGGTCGACCCGGAGCGCCTGCCCCGCTTCGGGCGCGCTGCCCTGCGCGCGCTGACGGCCCTGGACAACGGCCCCGACCTCGACGGTGGCGTGGAGGCCGGGCTGATCGCGCGGCGCAAGGTCGTGCCGCTGTGGGCGATACGCCTGCTCGTGGGCGCCCTGCTGGCTCCCGTGCTGGTCGTCGCCCTGGACGGCCTGGCCCGGCTGCGCCGCCGCCGTGAGCCAGTGGGCGCGTGGACGGTGTGGGTCATCGCCTGCGCCGCGCCTTTCGCGCTGGCGTGCCTTGCGGCCCGGGGGCTGGGCGCCACCGGCCTGATCGCCGCCGCCCCGCGGACCCCGGCCCCTGCCGGGGCGGTGCTGCTGGACGCGGTCGCGGGCGTCACGGCGGGGGCGCTCGTGCTGGTGGGCGTCCTGGGCTGGCTCGTGGTCCGCCCCGCGATCGCCCGGACCGCCGCCGTGACCGGGCCCGCGGACCCGCCTGGCGCGGCGCTGGCGATGATGCTCGTGCTCGGTGTCGCGGCGGTCGTCGTCTGGATCGTCAACCCGTACTCCGCAGCGCTGCTGGTTGCCCCCCTGCACCTGTGGGCGGCGGCCGTCAACCCGACGGTGCGTGCGCGGCTGGGACGCGCCGGGGCGTGCGCGCTGGTGGGCGCGGCGCTGGTCCCGGCGGCGCTGGCCGCGGCGAGCGTCGCGGCCCAGCTCGACCTCGGGCCCGGCGCCTTCGCCTGGGCCGTCGTGCTCCTCGTCGCCGGGGGCGGCGCCGGCGTGCTGGGCTGGTTGGTGGCCAGCGTGGTCGCCGGGTGCGGCCTGGCAAGCCTGCTCGTGGCGCTGCGCCCGGCTCGGGCCCCGGAGGGTGCGGCGACTGCGGCCACGACGATCCGCGGCCCGGCCGGGTACGCCGGGCCGGGGTCCCTCGGCGGGACCGGATCGGCGCTGCGGCGCTGATGCTCGCTCCGACGATCGTTGAGAGGCCTCAAGGAACGTGATCCGTGCAGCGATAGAGGGGGAGACAGGGAGCAGGGCTCACAGGACGCCGGTCACGCAAGACACGTAGTGCGCCACGACGAACCACCGCCAAGGACGACCCCGAGCACCATGATCCGAATCCAAGAGCTCAAGCAGAGCGTCGAACGCTGCGACTACACCGTGGACCCGCGGCTCGTGGCCGAGGCGATGCTCGCCCGCATGGATCCCCGCCGGGACCCGATCGTCATGCCGCCCGTCATCCGACGGCGTGCTGGAAGCCTTGGGCCTGCTGCGGTCCGTTGCGACCGCCGAGGCTGAGCCCGGGCTCACCCGCCTCGACCTGGCCGACCCAGGTCATCCCCGCTGCGCATGCTGCGGCGTCCGCGCCACGGGCCCCCACGCACGCACACAGCTCGAAGTCCTCGCCGCCCGCGGCGGCCAGACGCCAGGGTTCCACGCCGAGCTGACGGGCCACCTCCGCGACGCCCGGGGCCAGCGGGAGCCGCTCGACCTCCACCACGATCCGCACGCCCGACGCCATGGCGACGTGCGCGGCGTCGGTGGCCAGGCCGTCGGACAGGTCGATCATCGCGCTCGCGCCGGCCTGGGCGAGCATGCGTCCCTCGGCGAGGCGAGGCGCGGGCCGCAGGTGTGCCGCAACGAGCTGCGCCGGGCCCTGCGCGCGGCCCTCGAGGATCGCCAGGCCTGCCGCCGAGGCGCCGAGGGTCCCGGTCACGCCGACCCGGTCCCCTGGCGCAGCGCCGTCGCGGCCAACCAGATCGCGTGCGTCGTCGGCCCAGCCCACCACGGTGACGGCGAGCATCAAGGCCGGGGCGAGCGTGACGTCCCCGCCGGCCACCGTCGTCCCGTGCGCAGCGGCGAGCGCCTCCATGCCGCGCGCGAGGTCCAGGACGTCGTCGCGCGGCATGTCGGCCGGCGCGCCGAGCACGACGTAGGCTTCCCCGGGGTCGGCGCCCATGGCCGCGAGGTCTGACAGCGCACCCGCCAGGGCGCGGTGCCCCACGTCGGCCGGCGAGACACCGGCCTGGCCCAAGCGGAAGTGCACGCCGTCGACCATCGCGTCGACGCTCGTGACGCAATACGGCCGCGAGCGCACGACGGCGGCGTCGTCCCCCGAGCCGCGGATGACGCGCGGCGACCGCGTCGCGAACAGCTCCTGGAAGGCGCTGATGAGCGAACGCTCGCCCATCGCAGCCGCGCCGCTCAGCGGTGGCGGTAGACGATCCGGGCCCGGTCGAGGTCGTACGGCGAGAGCTCGCAGCGGACCCGGTCGCCCGGCAGGATGCGGATGCGGAACCGGCGCATCTTGCCGGCGACGTGGCCGAGCACCATGTGGTCGTTGTCGAGCTTGACGCGGAACATCGCGTTGGGCAGAGCCTCCACGACCTCGCCCTCGAACTCGACCTTCTCTTCCTTGGCCATGAGCGCTGCACCGTAGCAGCGCGTGCGCCCTGACTATCCGGGCGCCTGCGCCCCGCCGCCGTCGGGCTGGGGGGGCGTTTGCGGCTCTGGGGCGGGGGTCGCGCTCGGCGCCTGGGGCGCGTCCTTGGCCGGGGTCTTGACGCCCGGCGCCTTCTGCGGCGTGGACTCATAGGCGCCGGACGGGTAGCGCTGGGTCCCACCCGTGCCGCCGCCCGCGACCCCAGGCGTGCCCGGGTATGGCGCCTTGTTGTTGCGCACGCCGGTCTTCGAGTAGCGCCCGAAGAACGGCGCGGCCTTGAAGGGGACCTTCGGCTTGGGGAAGTCACCGCAGTACTTGCCCTTGGCGACGTCCATGTAGGCCTTCCACATCTGCGCGGGGAAGGTGCCGCCGGTGATGCCGGGCATCGGGACGAGCCGGTAGGGGTCACCGAGCCAGGTGACCGTGGCCAGGTGCGGCGTGAAGCCGGCGAACCAGGCGTCGGTGTTCTTGTCGGTCGTGCCGGTCTTGCCCGCGGCCGGGCAGCCGATGTTCGCCGCGGTACCCGTGCCGCGCTGGATGTTCTGGCGCAGGATCTGGGTCGCCTCGTAGGTCACGCCGTCCTCGAAGGCGCGCGTGCGCTGGGGCTTGGACAGGTCGTCGCACTTGTGGGTCTCGCGGAAGCAGACCTTGGTGATCGCCTTGACCTTGTAGCGCCAGCCGCCCGAGGCGATCGTCGTGTAGGCCCGGGCGAGCTCGAAGGGCGCGATGCCGCGCCCGATGCCGCCCAGTCCCTCGGCCGGCACGGCCTCGAGCTTGGTGGTGATCCCCAGGTCGTAGGCCGTCTGGCGCACCTTGTCCGGGCCGACGTCGAGGTCGAGCTGCTGGAAGACCGAGTTGTCGGAGCGCACGATCCCCTCGACGAGGTTGCGGCGCCCCCCGTAGGAGTTGCCGAAGTTCGCGACGTCGATGGGGCCGTACTGGGGGTCGTTGAACTTCAGTGGCTTGGAGGCGTAGCTGGTGGCCCGCGGGTCGATGCCCTGGCGCAGCGCGGCCATGAGGACGATCGGCTTGAACGTCGACCCGGCCTGCCGGCGGCCCTGGGTCGCGACGTTGAACTTCAGGTCGCCGTACTTGCGCGAGGTCGCCATCGCCCTGAGGTAGCCGTTGCGCGGGTCGATGGAGACGAGCGCGGCCGCACGGCTCGGATCGCCCAGGCGCCCGGCCATCGCGGCGCGCGCCGCGTTCTGCAGCTTGGTGTCGGCCGTGGTCCAGACGCTCAGGCCGCCGCGGCGGACGCGCCGCTCGCCGTAGCGCGCGGCCAGCTCCTTGCGCACGTACTCGAAGAAGTAGCCCTCGCGGCGGAACGTGTAGTAGTGCGACTTCTCGACGCCGAGCGGCTTCTCCATCGCGCGCTCCGCGGTGGACTGCTGCACGTAGCCCTCGAGGGCCATCTGCTGCAGCACGTCGTTGCGGCGGGCCAGCGCGCGTTCGGGGTGCAGGAACGGGCTGTAGTCCGACGGCGCCTGCGGCAGCCCGGCGAGCATCGCGGCCTCGTGCAGCTTGAGCCGTTTGGCGGGCTTGTCGAAGTAGATGCGGGCGGCGGCCTGGATGCCGATCGCGTTCTGCCCCCCGACCGTTCCGTAGGGGACGTTGTTGATGTACTGCGTGAGGATCCAGTTCTTGCCCTTGCGCCCGGGGTGCTCCTTCTCGAGATCGGAGGCGAGCCGGGCCTCGCGGATCTTGCGCTTGAAGTCCTTCGTGCGGTCCTCGGTGTAGAGGTTCTTGATGAGCTGCATCGTCAGCGTCGAGCCGCCCTCGACCGTCTTGCCGGAGTTGAAGTTCTTCATCGCCGCGCGCACGACGCCCTCCGGGTCGACCCCCTTGTGCTGGTAGAAGCGGCGGTCCTCGATGGCGACGGTTCCGTCCTTGAGGGTCTGCGGGATCTCGCTCGGCGCGATCGGCGTGCGCAGGACGTCGGAGCGGATGAAGCCGAGGCGGTCGCCGTTGGCCGCGTAGACGACGGAGGTCGCGCCCTGGTCCTTGGGCTTGAGCTTGCTCAGGTCGGGCGCCGAGGCAGCGATGCTCACCACGTAGCCGACCGACGCAAGGCCCACGATCGCGACCACCGTGACGACCAGAGCCGTGGAGAGGAGGATGGCGCGGTGCGGGCCGCCCTTGTTGCGGCGCCGGCGCCTGTGTCGTTCGCGGCGGGACATGGTCTAAAGGGAGGGGGTGAGGCGGGCGGGAGCGGTGCTGGGGCGCCACGGCGTGCGGGCACCATGGTACCCGCCCTGCGAGCCGCCTCGACACGGTTGTCCCACTGCCGCTTTCCCCGTTAGGACCGGGCTTCCTGCCTTGGCACGGCGCGGTGCGCCGGGCGGCTCACCCGCGTCGCGCGCCGCTCTCGCGGACAGCCCGCAGGGCGGCAGCACGCAACGCCCCCTCGGCGCGCCAGCGATCGGGCGCCGGGGCCGGCTCGCCCGCGACGAGGATGCGGGTGCCCTCCCAGGTGATCTCGGCCACCGTGGCCGTCGCCTGCGGCAGCGCCGCGCTCAGCGCCTCCAGCGCCGCGGTCTCGTCGTCGCCGTGGGCGATCCACAGGGAGACCTCGACGGCGACCGTCGGCGAGCCGATCGAGTCGTTGCGCAGCACGCCCGCAGCGAGCCGCTCGTTGGGGATGATCAGGCGGGCGTCCGAGCCCGTGCGCAGCCACGTGTAGGTCAGGCGCACGTCCTCGACGGTCCCGGTTTCGCCCTCGAAGGTCACCAGGTCGCCGATGCGCAACGGCTGGGTGATGGCCAGCAGCAGCCCGGCGATCGCGTTGGCCAGCGTCTGGCGGGCCGCGAAGCCGATGACCGCGGCGGCGATCGCGCTCGACGCCAGGACGGTGCCGGCGAGACGGTCCAGCGCGGTGAACTGCGAGAGGGCGACGGCTGCGCCGATCAGGATGATCCCCGCGTCGGCGAGGCGCCGCACGAAGCGCAGGCGGGTGACGGCGACCGGGCTGAGCTCGGCGCCGACCGCATCGGCCATGCGGCGCCCGCGGCGGGCGATCGCGCGGTCGACGACGAGCACGACCAGCAGTGCGAGGAGCAGGCTGAGTACTGCGGTGGCCTCCGGCCGGTACCGGTTCAGGAAGCTCTCCGCCAGGATGTGGGGGCCCATGCAGCGAGACGGTAACCCAGCCCTTGCCCTGCTTCGCCCCCGCCACCGCGCGCGGGCGGTGGCCCTTGCGCTGAGCGCTGAGCAGCGGGCCGCGCTGGCCGTCGCCTGGCGCGCGCTGTGGATGACACGGCTGCTGGTCTGGGGCGCCGGGACCGCCGCCGTCCTGGTCTTCGGTGTCCTGCACCGCGTCGCGGCGACCTTCGATCCGACGGGCGTCACCCAGCCCTACGGCGCCGTCGGGGACCTCCTGGTCGCCCCCGCAGCGCGCTGGGACTCCGTGTGGTTCCTGGCCATCGCCCAGACTGGCTACGGCGCCGATGGCGAGCGCGGCGCGTTCTTCCCGCTCTATCCCCTGCTGGTGAAGGTCGCGGGGCTGCTCACCGGGTCGCCGCTGGCCGGCGCCGTCCTGCTGTCAACGGCGGCGTTCCTGGGCGCGAGCTACCTCCTTCACCGCCTGACGGCGCTCGAGCTGGGGGAGGAAGCGGCGCGCCACGCCGTCTGGGCGCTCGCGCTGTTCCCGATGGCCTTCTTCTTCTCCGGCGTCTACTCCGAGGCGCTGTTCCTGCTGCTGTCGGTCGGTGCGGTCTACGCGGCCCGCACGGAGAACTGGGCGTGGGCCGGTGCGCTTGGCGCCCTCGGTGCGATGACGCGCAGCGCGGGCGTGCTGCTCGCGGTGCCGCTGGTGCTCCTGTACGTCCGTCAGCACGGCTGGCGGCCCCGTCGCGACGCGCTGTGGATCGCGCTCGTGCCGCTCGGGCTGGCCGCCTTCTCGGCGATCCTGGCCGTCGCCGGGGAGGATCCGCTCACGCCGCTGCGCGCCCAGGAGGTGTGGCTGCGAGCCTTCGCCGGCCCCTTCGGCGGGGTGTGGGACGGCGCGGTCGCCGCGTGGGCGGGGGCGCGGCAGTTGCTGTCGGGCTCGCGGATCCCGGTGCGCTTCCCCGCGGCCGGCGGCGACCCGTTCACTGCGGCAGCGCACAACCTCACGCAGATGGCCTTCCTGCTCGCCGCGGTTCCCGCGCTGATCGGGGTGTTCCGGCGCCTGCCGCTGGCCTACGGCGCGTACGTGCTCTGCGCGCTGGCGCTGCCGCTGTCCTACCCGGTGGCGCCGCAGCCGCTGATGTCGCTGCCGCGCTTCCTGGCCGTCCTGTTCCCCCTGTTCATGTGGCTCGGGTGGTGGCTGGCCCGGGGCGGCCCGGCGCGCCGCGTGACGGTGCTCGCGGCCTTCGGGTTGGGGCTCGTGCTCTTCACGGGTCAGTTCGCGACCTGGCACTGGGTGGCGTGAGCACAGGCGCCGGTGTCGGCGCCGCGGCGCCGCGCGCGGTGCTGCTCGACGCCCTGGGCACGCTGGTCTTCTTCCCGCCGCCCTGGCCGCTGCTGGTGGGGGACCTCGCCGCCCGCGGGGTGAGCGTGTCGCTGCGCGACGCCCGCGCCGCGCTGCGGGCGGAGATCGGGTTCTACCGGGCCCACCACCATGCGGCCTCGGACCCACCGGCGCTCGCTCGCTTGCGCGCGCAGTGCACCGAGGTGCTCGGGGAGCACCTGCCCGCGGCGGCGGTCGCGCTCGGGCCTGCGGAGCTGCAGGCGGCACTGGTGGCGAGCCTGCGGTTCACCGCCTACCCCGAGGTTGCGCGGGTCCTCGACGCGCTTGCTGCTCGCGGCGTCGTCCTGGTCGTGGTCAGCAACTGGGACGTCTCGCTGCACGAGGTGCTGATGAGCACCGGGCTGGCCGGGCGCTTCGCGGCCGTCCTGACCTCCGCAGAGCACGGAGCGGCCAAGCCGGACCCGTCGATCTTCCGCGCCGCCCTCGCGGTGGCCGGCGTGGAGGATCCGGCTGACGCGTGGCACGTCGGCGACGACCTCGAGGCCGACGTGGGCGGCGCCCGTGCCGCGGGCATCACGCCGGTGCTCGTGGACCGCGATGAAGCGCCCGGTCAACCGGGTGTGCGGACCGTCGCCACCCTCGACGGCCTGCTCGTACCCTGAGGCCACGATGACGAGCGTCCCGCCGCCCGGCAGCCTCCCCGCCTGGGCGCATCCGGTCCCGCCGCCCGACCGGCCCGAGGTCCCCCACGGCATCGTCGAGGCGCCGCCGGCGGACGGCGAGGCGGGAACCGAGGTCACCCGCCTCTGGAAGCCCTGGACGGGGCCCGTCGCGCTGCTCGCCGGGCTCGCGGCAGCGCTCGTGGGCGGGATCCTGGTGGCCGTCCTGGGGATCGTCGGCGGCTCGGACATCAGCGACCCGAGCCCAGGGGTCACCAACGGCTCGACCTTCGTGCAGGACTTCTGCTTCATCGGCGCCGCGGTGCTCTTCGCGCGCTTGGCGGCACGACCCCGCCCGGAGCATTTCGGTCTGCGCGCGACGCGGCTGTGGCCCGCGGTGGGCTGGATCGCGCTGGCCTACGTGGCGTTCATCGCCTTCACCGCGGCCTTCTCCGCCCTCGTGGGCAGCGACGCGCAGGACACGAAGGCCCTGAACTCGCTCGGCGTCCACGACGGGCCGGTCCTGCTCGTGCTCGCCGCGCTGCTCGTCTGCGTGATGGCGCCGATCGCCGAGGAGCTCCTGTTCCGCGGCTACATGTTCCCCGCCCTGCGCAACTGGCGCGGCATCTGGCCGGCGGCGATCATCACCGGGCTCATCTTCGGGGCGATCCACGCGGGCTCGACGCCGGTCCAGTTCCTCGTGCCGCTCGCGGTCTTCGGCTTCGCGTTGTGCCTGCTCTACGTGAGGACCGGGTCGCTGTACCCCTGCATGGCACTGCACGCGATCAACAACGCGATCGCCTTCAGCGTCACCCAGCACTGGCTGGCGTGGCAGGTGCTGATCCTGATCGTGTCCTCGCTCGTGGTCCTGGCCGGCGTGATGACGCTGGTGCGCCGGGTCGCCGGGCCCGAGCCGACGGTCGCGCGGCCCGCGTAGGCTGCTGGCATGCGCGGCGGTCTGCTCCTCGTCCTCGTCCTGGGTGCCATGGGCCCCGCGGCGGCGGCGTCGGCGCAGCAGCCCCCTCCTGCCGCCCCGCCCCCGGCCGCCCCCACACCCCCCGCCCCGCCGGCGGCGGGCACGCTGCGGCTGGCGCTCGAACACGTGAGCGGTCACGTGCCCACCGTCCTGGCCGGCGACCGCTACCGCGTCCGCGGCACGGTCACGCCGTACGTCGCCGGGCAGCGCGCCGTCGTGCGCGTCCGCCGCGGCGCGCGCAAGCTGGTCGTGCGGCGGGTGGCGGTCCGCCGGTCCTCGACCGGACGCACCGGAACCTTCCTGCTGGGCCTGCGAGCGGGTCGTGCGGGCCGTCTGTCGGTGACCGCGAGCCACGCGGCGACCACGCAGCAGCGCACCATGGTGGCTCGGCCGCACACGCTGGACGTGCTTCCTCGCCGCGTCGGGCCGGGCTCGCCGAGCAGCGCCGTGCGCATCCTGCAGGCCCGCCTTGCGGCCATGGGCTACGTCGTCGGGCGCCGCGGGGTCTTCGACGGGCGCACCGCCCGCGCCGTCGTCGCCTTCCGCAAGGTCACCGGCATGGCGCGCACAGCGGCGGCCTCGTCGCCGGTGCTGCGCCGCCTCGCCCGCGGCGGCGGTCACTTCAAGGCGCGCTTCGCGAGCCACGGCCGCCACGTCGAGGCCGACCTGTCGCGGCAGGTCGTCGTGCTCGTCAACCGCGGCCACGTGGAGCGCATCTACCCGACGAGCTCCGGCAAGGCGTCGACGCCGACGATCCGCGGGCACTTCCGGATCTACCGCAAGAGCTTGGGCACCAACGCGCTCGGGATGGTGCACGCCGCCTACTTCCAGGGCGGCTACGCGATCCACGGCTACCACGCGGTGCCCGTCTACAACGCGAGCCACGGCTGCCTGCGGGTGCCCGTGCCCGACGCGCTGAGCATCTTCCGCTGGGTGCAGCGGGGAACGCGCGTCGACGTGTACGGCTGACCGACGCCGCGTGGCTCAGCGCACGGCCAGGAACCGCGCCAGGTACCCGAGAAGCACGCCGTAGAGCACCAGGGCGAGGAGGAGCGGCACCGTGCGCCTCAACCAGGCGCTGCTCGAGCCCGAGACGATCGAGGCGAACGGGGTGACCAGGACATCCGATGCGTCGTCGAGCGCCTCGCGCAGCTTCGAGTGCGCCCGCTCGCGATCGCGCTCCTGCCCCGCGTTGGGGTCCGGGGTACCGGCGGCCTTGCGCCCCTGGATCTCCTCGGTCGACCGGTTGGAGGCGTTACGCAGCTCGTCGAACGCGAAGGCTCCCCAGCTCAGCAGGACGAGGGCGCACGCGACCAACCCCAGGGTCCTCAGGAGTCGCGCGAACACGGGCCTACACTACGCCGCCGATGACCGCGCGCGAGCGTCTGATCGACGAATTGCGCACCCACGCGCTCATCCTCGGCGAGGTGACGCTGACCAGCGGCGCGACCGCCCAGTACTACGTCGACGCCAAGCGCGCCATCCTGCTGCCCGCCGGCTTCGCTGCCCTCGGCGAGCTCGTCGTCGAACACGCCCGCGCGTGGGGCGCGACGGCCGTCGGCGGGCTGACCATGGGCGCCGATCCGGTCGCCTGCGCGGCCCTGGCCGGGGGCGCCGACGTCCGGGCGTTCTTCGTGCGCAAGGAGACTAAGGCGCACGGGCTGCAGCGGCGCATCGAAGGCCCGTTGCTCGGGGCGGGCGACCGCTGCCTGATCGTCGAGGACGTGGTCACCAGCGGCGGTTCCACCGTCGCGGCGATCGAGGCGGTGCGGGAGGCGGGGCTGCCGATCGTGGGGGTCGTCAGCGTGCTCGATCGGCTCGCCGGCGGCGCCGCGCGGATCGAGCAGGCCGCGGCCGCGCCGTACGTCGCCCTCGCGACGATCGACGAGGTCTACCCGGAGCGGCCGGACCGGCCGGCGCCGACGTCCTAGCGGCGCAAGCCGAAGTCCTGCGTGAGCGTGCCGCCGCCCGGCAGGTTGTGGCCGGCGGTCGCCGGGACGGCGGCGACGAAGCCCATGCCGGCCTCGTGGTAGGCCGCGTTGAGGATGTTCGCGCGGTGCGGCGGTGAGGCCATCCAGCTCGCGACGATGCCGCGCGCCGTCGCGCCGCCCCCGGCGGCGAAGGCGATGTTCTCCCCGACCGAGAAGGACGTCGCGCCGGTGAGGTAGCCCGCCCCGCGGATCCGGTCGAGCATCGAGGCGCCGGACGGGTTGTCGTGCGCGAAGAAGTCCCGGGTGATCATGTCCTGGGTGTGACCCTGCGCGGCGCCCTCCAGCGCCGGGTTGCGGGTCAGGGCGCCCAGATCCTGCCGGGCACGCTCCTGGTTGACCAGGCAGGTCGCGGCAGCGCGCGCCGTCTCCACGGTCTCAGCCGAGAACGGAACGTCGGCCCCGGCGCACGGGGTCTCGAGGTCGGCGAGCGCGGCTGGCGCGTCGGACGACGTCGTGCTCGCGGGCGTCTGCGCACGGCTGGCGTCCTGCGCGTCGACCGCTGCCTCGCCGGAGCCTTTGGCGCCGGAGTCGTCGCTCGCGTCGTCACTCCGCCCGTGCGTGCGCTGCGACGCTGCGCGGTGGCGCAGTGCCGCCCGGCGCCGTGCGGCGGCGCGATGGCGTGCGGCGGCCCTGCGGCGGGCGGCCGCCCTGCGGCGGGCGGCCGCCATGCGCCGGGTGGTCCGGTGGGCGCGACCGCGACCCCGCGAGGACTGCTTGGCCGGGTGCCCGGCGGCGATCCGCATGGCGGCCGTCGCCGCCCGGGGGGCCGAGCTCGCGTGAGCCTGGGGCGCACCGCCGCTGCTCGCACCGAGGGCGATCGCGACAGTCACGACCATGAGCGTGAGGGTCCGGAGTGCGGCGCGGAGGTGCATGGGCCGCAGATCGGCCTCTGTCCTTCTCGCCCCCGAACCGCAGCGGCGCAACCTGGACAGATGCCCGAGGCCGACGCCCCGAGCTGGATTCGAACCAGCGGCCTTCCCCTTAGGAGGGGGACGCTCTATCCAGCTGAGCTATCGGGGCCACCAGCCAGCGTAGTCCGCGGGGCGGCGCTGGCACACTGGCGGGCGTGACCCCGAAGCCCCTGCTGCTCGCCGTGCTCGCCGGACTGGCAACCGCCGCCACCGGCTGCGGAGGCAGCTCGGGTGGCGACGCTGCGCCGGCGGCCGGCGGTCGTGGCAGCGTGACGAGCGCGGACCGTGCTCCGGCCGCGGGTACGCCGGGCGGCAAGCTGACGGTCATCAGCGCCTACGACGTCGACTTCGTCGACCCGGGCCGCACGTACTACGCGTATGGCTTCATGGTCAGCTCCGCGGTCAACCGCACGCTCTACGCCTACGCGCCGGGCATGGGCGCGACCCCCGTCCCGGACCTCGCGAAGGAACCGCCGGAGATCTCCGACGACCGCAAGACCGTCACCGTCAAGCTCCGGCGCGGCGTGCGCTTCAGTCCCCCGGTCGATCGCGAGGTGCAGGCCAAGGACGTGCAGTACGCCTTCGAGCGCGCCTTCGCGGAGAACGTCCCCAACGGCTACGCGCCCTTCTACTTCGGCGACGTCATGGGTGCGCCGTCGCGGCCCGGCGCGCTGCGCAACGTCCCGGGCATCGAGACACCCGACGAGCACACCGTCGTCTTTCACCTGTCCAAGCCCAGTGGCGTGACCGTCGCGGCGGCGCTGACGCTGCCGATCACCAGCCCCGTGCCCCGGGAGTACGCGAGGCGCTTCGACGCCAAGAGCCCGTCGACCTACGACGACCACGTCGCGTTCACCGGGCCCTACATGATCCGCAACAACGCCGAGGGCCGGCTCATCGGCCGGCGCAAGGGAGCGTCGATCGATCTCGTCCGCAACCCCAGCTGGGACAAGGAGACGGACTTCCGCCCGGCCTACATCGACGAGGTCCGCATCGATGCCGGCAACGTCGATGCGGCGGCGGCCAGCCGGCGGGTGCTGGGCGGATCGGGACTGATCCAGGGAGACCTGCGCCCGCCCCCGCCGGTCGTCGCCGGGGCGCTGAAGGAGACGCCGCGTCAGGTGGCCTTCGTGCCCAACGGGGGCTTCCGCTTCGTCGCCCTCAACACGAAGGTCAAACCGTTCGACGACGTCAACGTCCGCAAGGCGGTGCTCGCCGCCTTCGACCGCAGGGCGATGGTGGCGACCCGCGGCGGGGAGAACTTCGGGACGCCGGCGACGCACTTCCTGCCCCCCGGGTTCCCCGGACACAGTGAGGCTGGCGGCGCGGCGGGCACCGGCGCGGACTTCCTCGCCAGGCCGCGTGGCGACCTGGCGCTCGCGCGTTCCTACCTGCGCAAGGCCGGCTACCGCAGCGGGCGCTACGACGGGCGGGCCAAGCTCATCATGGCCGGGGTCAACGAAGCGCCGGGCCGGCGCTCGGCCGAGGTCGCCCGCGCGCAGCTGCGCAAGCTCGGCTTCAAGCCCGTCCTGCGGCTCGTGTCCCAGGACACGCTGTACCGGCAGTTCTGCAACGTCCCCGGTACCAAGGTCGCGGTCTGCCCCAACGCGGGTTCGTTTCAGGACTTCCAGGACCCGCAGGCGCTGCTGTCCCCACCGTTCGACGGAACCGCGATCGGCTCGGCGACCAGCACGAACGCAGCGCAGCTGAACGACCCTGAGATCAACGCGGCGATGAAGCGCGCCGCGCTGCTCCTGCCCGGCCCCGAGCGCAACCGCGCGTGGGCGCGCATCGATCGCATGGTTGTGGCGCAGGCACCGGGCGTCCCGTGGAGCTGGGACAAGGTCCCGCTGCTGGCGTCCAAGGACGTGCGCGCGGTCCCCAGCACGCACACGCGCAACTGGGACCTGTCGTTCTCGTCGCGGGGTGGGTGATCAGGCGCCGCCGCTCGGTTCCGTGGGCGCGGGGTTCCCGGTTGACCTGCGTCAGCTCAAGAACGTGACCACATCGCCCACCGCCGCCCGCTCGGGTGCGCGCTGCTCCTGCCGCGGCGAGCCGAGGTACAGCAGCCCGATGGGGCGCTCGCCCTCCGGGATCTGCAGCGCCGCGCGACCTTCAGGCGTGGGCAGCACCGCCGGGGTGCGCCAGTAGCCGGCGAGGCCGCGCGCGTGGGCGGCGAGGAGCACGACGTAGGCCGCGCAGGCGCCCGCCATCAGGTCCTCCGCGTCGGCCACCGGATCGTTGCCGCCCTGCACCACGCTCGCGGCGACCAGCGCCGGCGCGCGGTCGAGCTTGGCGGCCGCCTCGTCGCCCGCCGCCGCCTTCAATCGCCGCAGCGCCTGTGGGCCCACGACGCGGAAACGCCACGGGTTGGTGAGGTGGTGGTTTGGCACCCAGCGGGCGAGCTCGAACAGCGCCTCGAGGGTCGCCCGGTCGACCGGCTCGGGCCCGTAGGCCTTGTGGGTCCGGCGGGTGCGGATCGCCTCCTCGAAGTCCACCGTTGATCGCCGTTCGCCGCGGTGCTCAGTCGTCGTCCTCGGCGTACAGCGACTCGCGTGCGAGCTCCGATCCGCTGCGGCCGAAGAGCTTGATGTCCAGCAGGTCGCCGCGGTAGGCGTCCGGGGCGATCAGCGTGAAGCGCTCCTGCACGAGCGTGCACTGGTCCACGACGAGGTCGGCGAGCTCCCCGGTCGCGGTGGCGCCGCCGGGGATGAGCGTCACACCCCACACGAGCGTCATCGCGGCGCGCTTGCCGTTCTCGCCGCGCCAAGCGCCGATGACCTCGTCGCACAGGTCCAGCTGCCAGTCCGGGTTGGCCTCCGCGGTCTCGGCGGTGAAGTCGGCGGTCGCCGTGAACTCGTCCGGCGGGTCGCCGTCGTCGCCCGCCGGGGTGAACGACACGTGGCCGTAGAGCTCGTAGCCGGTGGTCGTCCGCGCCGTCACCGGGACGTAGGTGCGCCCGTGCCAGGTGCGGTCGGGGAACCACAGCAGCTCGCCGGGATCGCCGAGGTCCTCGCCCTCGTCGTCGATGGCCAGGCAGGCGGCGAGGAACTCGGCACCGAGCGTCTCGGCCCAGCGCCCGTAGGGCAGCGACTCCTGTGGCGGCTCGGCGGCGAACCGGGCGACGAAGCGGTCCTCGGGTGGCATCGGCGCCCAGGCTAGTGCGGGGCCGCTGGGGGTGGGACCTCGAGCATCAGCGTCACCGGCCCGTCGTTGACGAGCTCGACCTCCATGTGCGCGCCGAACACGCCGCCCTGCGCGTGCAGCTGCGCGCGAAAGCGCTCGTAGAGCGGCTCGGCGTGCTCGGGGGGCGCGGCGGCGACGAAGCTCGGCCGGTTGCCGCGCCGGGTGTCGCCCATGAGCGTGAACTGGCTCACGACGAGCACCTCGCGGTCGCCAAGCGGGTCGTTCAGGCGTCCTGCCTGGTCCTCGAACACGCGCAGCGCCCGGACCTTCCCGGCGAGGCGGTCGCACGTCGACTCGTCGTCGTCGTGCGCGACGCCGAGCAGCACGAGCAGGCCGGGGCCGATCGCGCTCACCTCCCTGCCGTCCACGACGACCGACGCTCGCGACACGCGTTGCACGAGGGCCCGCATCGGCTCAGGTCACCAGGGCGCCGACGGTGGCGACCACCACGACGGCCGTCGTGGTCCACGCGATCGCCGCGGAGGTCAGCCGCAGATCCAGCCCGTAGGCGTGGGCGACCACGAGCGCGTTGATGCCGCTGGGCATCGCGGCCTGCAGCAGGTAGGGGTCCGGGAGCTCGACCACGAACGCGCTGGCGGCGAGCACGAGCGCCGGGGCGAGCACGAGCCGAAGTCCGAAGACGGCGACCAGCGGCCGGCTGAACGGGGACGGGAAGCCGACGCCGCCCGCGTCGGACTCAGCCGCGAGGTTGACGCCGAGGACGAAGAAGCCCACGGGCAGCAACGCGAAGACGGTGATCCGCGCGATCTCCACCAGTGCGTCGGGGGCCAGCGCGTCGGGCGCCAGGAGCCCGGCGATCGTGGCCAGCAGCGGCGGGTTGCGCGCGACGAACGCGGCCAGTCGTTGCCGGCCGCCCGTGCCCGCGTCGTCGCCGAAGATCGCGCCGATGGCAAAGCCCGCGAGCAGGAACACGGGGCTGCTCACCAACGTGTCCCACGCGACCGCGGCGCCCAGGGCGCCCGATCCGAGCAGCGCAACGCTCAGCGGCAGGCCGAGGTACCCCGTGTTGGCCATGACCGAGGTGGTGAGCACCGCGCCGACCGCGGGGCGGGTGAGGCGCAGCACGCGGGTGGCGACGACGTAGGCCACGACCCCGACGACCGTCAGCTCGGCGTAGGCGACGCCGATCCCCGCGCGGACGCCGGCGGTGAGCTCGAGGTCGGCGATCAGGAAGAACGCCGCGAAGGGCAGCAGCGCGTAGAGCATCGTGTCCAGCAGCCGGCGCGCCATGCGCTGCGCGCCTTCCCCGGTGCGCCGCTCGGCCAGCACGCCGGCCGCGACCGCTGCCACCGTGACCGCGAGGACCAGCAGCACGGTGTCCTCTCAGGCCTCGCGCAGCGCGTCGGCGGCCTGCTCGGGGGCCACGGGGTTGAGCGCCAAGCCCGTGCCCAGCTCCAGCCCCGCCTGAGGGAAGAGCCGCGGGACGACGTCGATGCGCCACCCGAACGGGTCCGCCCCGCGCGGAGCCGTGCGCACCCACAGGTTCAGCGGCGGCGGATGTCCGAGCAGTCGCGCGAGCCGACCGAGGGCACCGTGCAGCAGCGCGGCCCCCGTCGGGCCCCCGTCCTCGAAGCGCGCCCGCGGGGCACGCGGGGCGACCATGAGCTGAAAGGGGAAGCGCGACCCGTAGGGGGCGATCAGCACCGCTTCGTCGTCGATGGCCACGACGCGCTCGCGGCGCCGCACCTCCTCCTGGACGTAGTCGCCGAGCAGGTTCGACCCCATCGTCCGCGCGGCGTAGGCGGTGAAGCGCTCGCGCTCGCGCGCAATCTGAGCCGGGACGAAGTCCAGCGCGAAGAGCTGCGCGTGCGTGTGCGCCTGGGAGGCGCCGGCCTCGGGGCGCTCGTTGACCATCACGTGCACGCACGCGGCGCCCTGAGCCGCATGGTGAGCCATGCGCTCGCGCCAGACGGCGACCGCGTCGAGTGTCCGCTGGGCGGGCAGCGCCGCCAGCGTGCTCACCGCCTCTGGCGCGTTGACGATCACCTCGTGCGCGCCGCGCGCCGGCAGCGCCATGAACAGCTCCGGGTTGGCCTCGGGCGCGGTGGCGCTCCCGTCGGAGCCAACGGCCTCCAGCGCGGGGAAGCGGTTGGGGATCACCCGCACCGTCCAGCCCGGACCGTCGGGGGCGCCGCCGCCGGGCCGCACCGCCAGCAGCTCGGGGGGCGTGCGGTCCTCGTGACCCTCCGCGAACGGGTCCGCCTCGCGATCGATCGTCTCCGGTGCGGCAACAGCGAGGCCCGCGCCCGGCCGCTGCGCACGGTCTGCGGCGATGATCGTACGCAGCCCTGTCAGCGGGTCGACGCGGACCTCGGGGCTCAGCGGCTCACGCACCCAGCGCGTAGCGCCGGATGTCCTTGACCAGCGCGTCCTGCGTCGCGTAGCCCCCCTGGTGCGCGAAGGTCTGCTTGCCGCGCGCGTCGTAGAAGAGCGTGATGGGGAAGTTCGACGACGCGCCCAGGGCGAAGGCGGCCTTCTCGTTCGGGTCCTCCAGCGACGGATAGGGCAGCGGGAAGCGCTGCAGGAACCTCGTCGCGTTGGCGCGGTTGTCGCCCGCGTTGAGGCCCAGGAACGCGACCTGCTTGCCGAACTGCGTCGCGGCGCCCTGCAGGGCGGGGAACTCGGCGCGGCACGGCCCGCACCAGGACGCCCATTTGTTCACGACGATCGGGGTCCCGCGCAGCGTCGCGAGCCGTCGCTCCACCTGCTTGCGCGACGACGGAAGCACGCGGTTGGCGTCGCGGTAGAGCGCCGCCAACGGGCCAGGGGCGTCCGCCAGCGCGGTTCGCGCCTGCGCGACGGTCAACCGCGAGGCGCCCGGGTCGGCGGCCACCTTCTTGGGACCGTCCTTGCCGCTGCTCTGGGCCAAGCCGATCGCCACGACGACGACCAGCGTGATCAGACCGATGAGGGAGAGCAGGCGCGGCCGGGTCATGTCGCACACCAGGGTACGTGGCAATCCGTGGTTCGGTTCGCCCGTTGTGCGGTATCCTGCACGCCAGTACCAGGGACGGCCGGAAGCGAAGCGGTGGCCCCTGACCCTGAGCCGGGTGACGAGATCCCTCGTCCCCCCGGGCCGCGTACCTGTCTGAGTTGCGTGGCTCGCCCCTTCGCACGCCGCTCCATGGCTGATTCCACGTCCGTGGCCGCCGAGGCCGCATCCATCCCCGCCCCCGCCGACATCGAGCGGGCTGAGCGCTTCACGCGTGAGGCCTTCGTGCACGCCGGTGAGGATCCCGCGACCGCGCTCGCGCCGGGCACGCCCCGCCGCGCCGCGCTGGACGTCGCGCTGGCCGACCTTGCCGCGGGCGCCGAGGTGCCGTCGACCAAGTGGCGCCGCCGCTTCTCGCTGCTGCTCGGGCTCGAGCGCGTGCTGTCGGAGCAGGAGCCGCGACTGGCCGACGGGACGTCGCTGAACCCCCATCAGGTCGACGCGCTCTCCGGGACGCTGACCGCGCTGCTGGCCGAGACCCAGCGCAAGATCAAGCCGGCCAACGGCGCCCCCGCCGCCAACGGCGCCGCGCCGGCGCCGGTCCTGGCGGTGGACGAGGAGGCCGATGACGCCGCCCCGGTGCGGGGTGACGAGGAGGCCGTCGCCGAGGTCGAAGCGCTCGACGAGGAGTTCGAGGAGGACTTCGACGAGGAGGCCGACGAGCACGAGGCTGCCGCCGCGTCATCGGCCGAGGAGCCCTTCGACGAGGATCCGGAGGCGCCGGACGAGACCGACGAGGACGTCGACCTCGGCGATGACGCCGAGGATCCCAACGCCGCCAAGCGCTTCTGGTTCGAGCACGCGACCGGCGCCGGCAAGACGGTCGCCGCGATGGGCTTCGTCGAGGCGTCGCGGACCGGCGGCGTCCTCATCCTCACCCACCGCCGCAACCTCGTCGACCAGTTCCTCGGCGAGCTCGCCGACCGCGGGTACGCCGACCGGGAGAGCCCCGCGCTGGTCGACGGCGAGGGCACCGGCCGCACCGACGGCCCGGTGACCGTCGAGACCTACCAGTGGTTCGTGCGCAACGCCGGGCGCATCTCCGACGCCTACACGATCGTCATCTGCGACGAGGCGCACACCGCGCTGGGGGAGAAGACCTCCGCGGCGATCCGCGCATGGACGGGCCCGATCTTCGTCGGCATGACCGCGACGGGCGCGCTCATCGCCCGGCACGTCACCGACCTCTTCCCGACGCAGACCTCGCGCTTCGACCTCGCCCAGGCCGCGCGGCGGGGCGTCATCGCGCCGCTGCGCTGCATCCGCATCCCGCCCGGGCCCGGCGTGCGCACGATCGCGAAGGTGCCGCTGCGCCGCGGCGACGTCGACGTCGAGTTCGACCAGGAGCTGCTGGCCGAGCTGCTGGACCAGCTGCCGTTCAACATGGCCGTGGCCGACCTCTACAAGACGCGCTTCAACGGCGTGCCCGGCGTCGTCTACGCCGCCGGCGTGCGCCACGCCTACAACGTCGCCGACGCGTTCCGCGAGCTGGGCATGAAGGCCGAGGCGGTGTCGGGGGAAACGCCGAAGCGCCAGCTGGCCGCCATCCTCGCCCGCTACGAGGGCGGCGAGATCGACGTGCTGGTCAACGCGCAGCTGCTGGCCGAGGGTTGGAACTCGCCGCGCGCGACGATCTGCTTGCACCTCGCGCCGACGGCCTCCAGGCGCATCTACCAGCAGCGGGTCGGGCGCGTCACGCGCCGGCACCCCGGCAAGGAGTCGGGCATCGTCGTCGACTTCGTGCACCCCGCGACGCGGCACGACGACCCGGTGGTCACGCTGCACTCGCTCCTGGACCGCGACGTCTACCGGGGCGGCGCGATCGTCGTGGGGCCCGTGCGGCGCGGTCGCGGGCGGCGCCTGCGCGTCGAGCGCCGCGTCGTGCCGGTGTGCGCCGACGAGGAGCGCCGTCACGAGGTCTTCGAGCGCGAGCTGTGGCGGATCGCTGTCGAGCTGCTCGACCCCGACGAGCAGCACATGTGGGCGGCCCTGGCCGGTGCGCGCGTCAGTCCCTCGGGCTGGCGCCGGGCGCGCGCGATGCTGCACTTCGACGCGTCGGGCGAGCTGCGCCGGCGCTTCCTCACGACCGCCGTCGAGCGCAACCGCAACGCTCAGCTGCGGGTCCGCGCGCTGCAGGAGATCGCCGCCTCGCGGGACGCCGACGCCTTCGACCACGCCGTCGACGTCGTCGGGACGTGGGCGCGCGAGGAGCGTCGCGAGGCCGCGAAGATCCTGTTCCAGGCGCTCGCGGAGAAGCGCATCGGGCGTCGCGACCAGGCCAACGGGTGGATCTGGCGCCTCGCCGAGGGCACCCGCGACATCCACGAGGAGTACGCGGTGCAGCGCTGGCCCGAGACCAAACGCCTGCTCGGGCTGCTGGTCAACTCCTCGGGCGGGGCGCACGCGCGCAACGCCCGCCGCCTCGTGCAGGCGTCGCGCAAGCAGGACCGCCGCCTGAGCGCCGCGCTGCTGGCCGCGGCGGTGGCGCACACGCCCGAGGGCGAGGAGGTCCTGCGCGGCGCGCGCACGCGCATGGCGCGCAAGCCGTCCGCGCTGTCGCGAGAGCTGCTGCGCAACTTCCCCAAGGGTCGGCGCTCGCGCGGGTCGCGGCGGCGGCGGGGCAAGGGCGACGCGGACGTGGTGGATGGCGCTGTCGGGGAGGAGACGCTCGTCGCGCCAGCGCTCAACGGCGGGACGGGCGTCGCAGCCGAATCGGTCAGCGACGAGGAAGCGACGGCGGCCGTCGCCGCTGCGGCCGGGTTGCTGGGGCTCACCGGGGTGGGGGTCGCCGCGGGCGCCGCCGAGCGTGACGACGAAGACCTCGATGACGACCAGGGCCCGGACGCCTGGGATACGGACTCCGACGCTGACGACCGGTCCGATCGCGAGCCCGACGACGAGCCCGGTGAGCGCGCCGACGCCTCGCCGACGCTCGCACCTGACGACGGCGAACCTGCCGTCCCCGCCAAGCCGCGCCTGCGTCGCGTCCGCGTCGATGACGAGCCGACCGCCGACGAGCTCGCCGTGGCCGCCGGCGCCATCTCCCAGGCCGAGATCACCCAGGCGGAGAAGGCGCGCGCGCCGCGCCGTCGTCGTCGAGCCAAGAAGAGTGGCGGCGCCGCCAAGCAGGAGAGCGCGGGCGATGCCAAGGCCACCGGCGGCGATGCGCCCGCGGGCAAGTCGCGATCGAGCCGCCGGCGTCGCAACGCCAAGGCCGCGGCAGCGGGGGCCGACGGGCAGGGCGCGGCGCCAGTTGCGGTTCCGCCTACCCCTGAGGGAACCGGCGACGACGCCGAGCCTCTCAAGCCAGTGCGAAGGCGCGCCCCGCGCCGCCGGCCTGCCGCCGATGGGCCGGCGGCGTCGTCGGACGCGCCCGAAGCTGCCTGACACGGTCGCCTGCGCCGTGGTCGACCGCAGGGTCATCTTCGTCGGCGACTCGTTCGTCGCCGGGGTCGGCGACCCGACCGGCCGCGGCAGCCTCTCGGTCCCGTTCGTTCGACGTGACCGGTCCGCTGGGGGCCTCGCCCGGTTGGCGCGCCGAGGTCGAGGCCGGCGATGGCGCCCATCCGGGCGCGGCGGGCTACGCGCAGCTGGCCGCCCTCGTGCGCGAGCCGTTGCTGCGCTGGCTGACGCAGCCGGCGCCCGTGCCCGGCTAGCGCTTGCCCTTGGGGGTGCAGGTGCGAAAGACGCGCTTCTGCGTCACGCGCACGGTGCGTCCGTGGCGCACGCCCGTCACCCGCAGCACGACCTTCGCGCTCCCCTTTGGCAGCCCCGCGAGCCGCACGATCACCCGGCGCCCGCGAGCCTGCCCGACGACGCGCCCGCCGACCCTCGCCTCGACCCGTCGCACGCGCAGCCCGCGAGCGCGACGCACGTGCAGCACGATCCGGCGCCGGCTCGTGCAGCGGTTGGCCGCGCGCTCGGGCAGCCCCGTTGTCTGTTGCGGCAGCCCGGGGGCCGTTCCCGGCCCGTCCGGGCTGGTGTCGAGCTTGAGGAAGTCGAACTCCCCCGGCACACCGTCTGCGGCCTTCGGCACGAGTCCGGCGCACCCGGGCCGCAGGTTCTCGCACGTGAAGCGCGAGCCGTCAGCGCGCCGGACGTCGAGCCGCGACGGGTAGTAGAAGGACCACATGTTCGCGTCGCCCTTCGGGTCCACGGCGCCCTCGGCGGGGTCGTTTCGCCAGCGGTCGGAGAGCAGACGCTGGTCGGCGCTGGGGTCGCCCTTGACGTACTTGTCCATCCACGCGTTCGTGTACCAGGCGATCAGGTCCGCGCCGCGCAGGGTCGCTGGGAAGCCCCGATTGGGGATGAAGTCGAAGTCGTAGTGGGTGCCGCCGCGGATGATGAGCTCGCCGGTGTCGACGCCTGCTTTGGTGTACGCCGCCGACTGCGTCGACTTCGCCTGTGGGTTCGGATCGCCGCTGTTCGGCGTTGGCGGGATGAAGTAGTCGGCGCTCATGCCAAGCCCCGGCTTGGTGATCGGCACGACCTTGCGCGCGTCGGCGTCGCCCTTCGGGCAGCCCTTGACCCGAAGCGCCCCTGCCACGGAGCTGTTCGGGTCGGTGCCGGCGAGGTTGTCCCACGCCACGACCGCCTTCACGCGCGGGTCCGCCTGCGCAACGTAGGAGACGCCGGCAGCTCCGAACGAGTGGCCAGCCAGGCCGACGCGTCCGCGATCGAGCAGTGCGTGGAACGGGTTGAAGGCCTTGTTGAGGCCGGCCTTCACGCGCCGGTCCTGCTTGTCGGCGTGCGACGTCCCGCTCTCACACGATCGCCGCGGCACGAACGGCTTCTCGGGCGTGGAGAAGAAGAAGTCCAGCGCATCGACGGTGCCGTCGAAGAACGGGCGACCGTCGGACTGCGCGGGGACGCCCTCCATCTGGTCCGGCGCCGCGCCCGGCGAATCCGACTGACCCTGGCCCTGAGGATCGGAGGTCAGGACGACGTAGCCGGCCTTGGCCAGCGCCTGCGCGGCGAACCAGTAGAGCTGCTCGTCGGCCTGGACCGAGCCGTTGGTGATGACGACGCCGGGCCGCTTTACCGGCCCCGCCTTCGTCGCCCACACGCGGCCGGAGATCGTCGCGCCGCTGCGCGCGGTGAAGAGCACGGGCTGGACGATGCCGTAGCCCTTGGCCTGCCAGTCGTAGAGGCGCGCGTCGCCGGCGCAGCCGTCCTGGCCGTCCTGGCAGAGGTGGTCGCGGAACTCGCGCTCGGGGTCGGTCGCGTTGATGATCGCGGCGGCGGCGACGTTCTGCGCGCCCACCTGCCGCAGGAGCGCCTGGTAGGCGGGGGTCTCGTAGATCGCGGCGCGCTCGTTGCCCTTGGCGAAGTTCTGCGCCTCGACGCCGGGGTCGAAGGCCTGCGCGTTCCCCGCGGCGAGGACGGTTGCGACCAGCGCGCTTGCTGCGAGTGCGCAGCCCCTGCGTGCCCTGCTGCCCATGCTGCGTCCCCTCTTGCGGTGTTCTGAAGCCCGCGCTCAGCCGCGCTCGAGATGAACCTCGCCCGCGTCCAGCGTGAGCGTCCGGCCCTCCTCCAGACGCACCAAGAGCCTACCAGCGCCGTCGATCCCCACCGCCCGGCCGTTCCCGGCCGCCCAGCCGATCTCCTGACCCAGCAACGCGTCGCGTTCACGGAGAGCCTCGAGCAGCGCCTGCGGCTCGAGCGCAAGGGTTTCGGACAGCGCGGCCAGCAGCTCCTGCAGGAGACGTTCGACGTCGCCGCGCGCGCGCCCGAGCGTCCCCGCCACCCCGTGCAGCGCTGGGGGCAGGTCGGCGACGTCGACCGCGACGTTGAGCCCGATGCCGAGCACCGCCCAGCCCTCCAGGGGCCGGCCTTCGGCCAGGATCCCGGCGACCTTGCCGCCGTCGGCCAGCAGCACGTCGTTGGGCCACTTGATCCGGGCCCCGGGGCCGCAGACCTGCGCCACGGCGACGCCCGCCGCAAGGGGGAGCAGCCGCGCGTGGTCCTGCAGCTCGCGCAGTACCACCGACATCAGCAGCGCGCAGCCCGGGGGCGCCACCCAGCCGCGGCCTTGCCGCCCGCGCCCGGCGGTCTGGGCGGCGGCGGTGACCAGCGTGCCGTGCGGAGCCCCGACAGTCGCCAGCGCCCGAGCGTGGTCGTTGGTCGACGTCGTCGAGCGCAGGTGCACGCGCGGGTGGCCGAGCACACTCACGCGGCCGGCCTCAAGAGCACCTCGTCGTCGCGCTCGAGGCCGAGGTCGTGCTGCGCCGATCCCCGGTTGACGGCGATCGCCAGCGAGCGGTACGCGTCCTCGTAGACGAGCAGGGCCCCGCGTGCGACGTCCGCGAAGGTCTGCACGAACTGCGCCCGCCGGCCGTTGACGTCGACGGCGTGGCCGAGCTTGAGGCCCGATCCCGACAGCTGCGCGTGGCTGACGTCCAGCGTGACGTTGCCGTAGCGGTCAATCGCCACGGCGTGGGCGCGCAACACCCCGTCGCGCAGCTCCGCGGTGGGAAGGTCGAGCGTCACGAGCTCGGCGGGGTCCAGCGGCTCGCCCGCGTCGGCCAGCTCGGCGCCGGCGGCGAGCCGCGCCGCCACGGGAGCGAAGACGTCGCGCCCGTGAAAGGTCGCCGACACGGGCTCGAGCCGGTGGGGTGAGCGGCCGAGCTCGACCGCCTCCACGGCGCCGCCGAACGCGTCGGCAGCCGGCGCGAGCAGCCCGTTGTCCGGACCGACCAGCAGGCGGTCCTCCTGCCCGCAGCGCACGGCGACCGCCCGCCGGCCGGGGGTGCCAACGTCAGGATCGACCACGGCCAGATGCACCCCCGGCGCTGCGTAGGGGAGCGCGCGCTGCAGCGTGAGGGCACCCTCGCGAACGTCGTGGCGGGCGATCCCGTGGGTGAGATCGATGACCCGAGCCTCCGGGGCGATCCGCGCGATCACGGCGTGGCAGACACCGACGAAGTCGTCGGTCGTCCCGTAGTCGGAGAGGAAGGTGATGGGCAGCGGCACGAGGGCGGCGCGAGTGTATTGACGGCCGTCGCGGGTACGCGAGCGCCATGAGCGCTGACGAGACCGACCCCATCCCGTCCGGCCTGCCGGACGACGACGCGCCGGAGGCTGCACCGCTCGGCGTCCCCGAGGCCGAGCCCGAAGGGGAGGGCGAAGCGCAGCGCGGCGCGGATGCCATGCCGGGCATCCCGACGGAGGGCGAACCCCCCAGCGGAGGCTGAGCGATGAAGCACGGAACCCACCGTGAGCCGCCGCGCCTGAGCCAGGTCGTTCATCGCGCGATCGAGGTCTGCGACGGCAACGTCGGCATCGAGGGTGGCCTCGGGACCTCTACATCCGCTTCGAGGACCGCGATGAGCCGATCACCGCGATCGAGAACATCGAGGGCCTGATGGCGGAGGCGGTCGGGTCGCTCGACGTCGACGGGGTGGACCCGCAGCTCGCGATGGCCGCGGCGGTCACCGTCTACCTCGCCCACCGCCGCGACGAGCTCGACGACGCACCGGGCGACATCCTGCGCCTGGCGGCGCGGGCGGAGTTCGACGGGAGCCCGCCCGCGCACGTGGCGCAGTGGCTGGCGGAGGTGGGGATCGAGGTCTAGCCGTCGTCGCCGAGCGCGGGGGACCGCGCTACCCCGGTCCGTGCAGTTCGTCCAACTCCGCGAGATCGACGGCGTCGCGCGGCCGGGCGCTCGAGCGCTTCATCTGCCGCAGGTGGTGAAGGGAGCACACGGGGGCGTTGATGCCGGTCTCGATCTCGATCGTCAGCGCGGCCTGCTGGAGATCGGCGAATGGGGCGGTGCCCGGCATGCGGTTGAGAACGTGGACCTCGCCGGCGCGGGTGTGGAGCTTCATGCTCACCGGCCGCGCGAGTGCCTCGCCGGTCAGTCCCTCATCAACCGGATGCTCGGCTCCGAGGTCGCTGAGACCCTCGGCGAGCGCCTGCATGTTGGCGGGGTCGGGGTCGGGGACGAGATCCCAGGTCGCGCGTGGCGCGGATGACGCCGTGAGCTCCGACCGCGAGACCGCCGACGACCACATACCGCACTCCGGCGAGGTTGAGCGCTTCCACCACGCGCTCGGGTTCAAAGCGCTCCTCAGCGCTCACGGCGGCGACGGCCGTTGGCGAAGCGCAGCGTCGCGCGGGAGACCTCGATCGTGCGGCGCAGGCGCTCCGCCGGAGAGAGTGAGCGGTGCTCCGCAATCCGCTCAGGGTCGTTCCACGTCCGGGCGGTGCCCTCGAGCGTCATCTGAGTGGTTCGGCGCGCCACCCGGCGATCATCACGGATCGGGAGGATGCCTTGCTCGGCCGACGTAGCAAGCCGTTTTCCACAGGAGCAGCAGGAGGTCCGTCGCGCTGGACGGCCTGCCCGAAGCGGCGGCACCTTTCCCTCCGGGCGACGCCGAGCTGTCCGCAGCGCCTCGAATGCGGTAGGTGGACTTCCCCGCGGCGGGAACCTAGTCTCGCGCGCCCCGGCGCGTCCCCGATAGGACCAAGCCGTAGAGCAGGTGGTCGGCGGCGAGCGCCAAGCGGTCGACCAGGCGCACGCTCTTGGCCTGGCTAAGACCCAGCACGGGCGCAATCCCCATTTCAAAGCCCACCCACACCACCAGCCCATAGACCGGACCTGCCCAAGGCCGGCGACGCATCGCGCCAGGCAGCGCTCCGAAGGCCGCGCCGCCGCCGGCGCCAAAGGCCCAGTGCGCAGCCTCGATCAGCCCCCGACGCTGCCTGCGCGGCGCCCGTCGCAGCAGCGTCCGGGCGCCCCGCGCGCGCTGGCGGCCGACGGCCTGCGGCGGAGTCTGTTTCACCAGCCCAAGCTCGGTCGTGAGCACCCGCATTCCCGTCATCGCCATCGCGCCCACCACCCCACGAGCGGCGCCGTGGAGCATCTCGCCCAGGCGCAAGCCGTCGTCCAGCCCTGCCCCGCCCGCGGCGTCCCGGCCCATCGTCTCGCCCATGCGGCCAGCTTACTCGCGGCGCACGGGCACCTGTGTCCGCGACCGTCGCAGCGTCCGGTGTCGGCCGATGAGGCAGTCGACCCCCGTGTGAGGCCACTGGCGACATGCTGCTCCCTGTCGACGAAGGGAGAAGTCTCCGGCTCCCCGCTCGACGCGCAGCTCGCTAATCGAGATGGGCGAGGAGTGGCGGCCGCGCCGCTGGCGCGAGGGATCGGTGCGCACTGCTGCATCGAGGCAGAAGCGGCATCCTTATGCTCGTGCTGCCGGACGTCGGGTGCTGCGTCTGGAGCCTGGAGCCGGACGCCATGGGAGCGACTCGCGCAACTCGCGGGCTACCGCTCTTAATTCGATCTGCCACCGCTGCGTTGCATGACGACAAACGGAAGCTCCGTCGAAACCGCTCTGCATGGAACAAAGCGGGAACGTGCATTTCGACGCCTTCACGGGTATTCCTGGCCGCTGGCTTCGCGATCGGGCTTCGACTGGTCTGAACGGTCAGCGTCGGTGGCGTCAGCGACCCACGGCGCCGGCCGCGGCCGCGCTGGCCACCAGGACCTCGACGAGTCCGTCCGGCGTGTGATCGATCGCCTCGACGTGCGGCTCGAAGCCGAGCTCGCGGATCGCGGCCGACGTCGCCGGGCCGATCGAGATCAGACGCGGGCCGTCGAGCGTTCCTGCCGCGTCGTGGAAGAAGCGCGCCGCCGACGCCGAGGCGAAGGTCGCGTAGGCCGCGCCGAGCACGGCTGCGCGCGCCGCGTCGTCCAAGGGTTCCACGACGGTCCGGTACAGCGCCAGCGTCGAGACCTCGGCGCCCCGTGTGCGCAGACCCTCCGGGAGCACGTCGCGCGCCTCCTGCGCCCCCGCGATCAGCGCCCGGCGCACGGCACGGTCCTCCAGCACCTCCAGCAGCGACTCGGCGACGGCCCGCGGCGGCACGACGTCGGGCTCGATGCCGCCCGCGCGCAGCGCGCGGGCGGTCCCCGGCCCGATCGCCGCGATCGTCGGCCCGGCCAGCGCGCGGGCGTCGCGCACCACCTCGAGCAGGCGCTCTGCGCCGTTGGGGCTGGTGACGCACAGCAGGTCGAAGTCGGCGAGCGCGGGCAGCTCGACCGGTAGCGGCTCGATGCGGATCGCCGGGGCCTCCACCACCCGGGCGCCAAGCGCTCGCAGGCGAGCGGCCAGCGCGGACGCCTGCGCCCGCGCCCGCGTCACCGCCACCGTCGACCCGAGCAGCGGCCGCGCGGGTAGCCAGTCGATCTCGGCGTGCAGCGCGGCGACCGGCCCGACGACGGTGATCGACGGCGGCCGCACGCCCTCGGCCGCAGCCCGGTCGGGAAGCGTGCCAAGCGTCGCGAGGACCGTCCGCTGATCCCCGAAGGTGCCGCGTTCCACCACCGCGGCGGGTTCATCGGCGGCGCGCCCGGCCGCCATCAGCTGCTCCGAGATCCGCGGCAGCTGCCGCACGCCCATGTAGAAGACGAGCGTTCCCGGGAACGCGGCCAGCGCCGGCCAGTCGATCGCCGTCTCCGGCTTGCCGGGGTCCTCGTGCCCGGTGACGAACGCGACCGCGCTCGCGACGCCGCGCTGGGTCACGGGGATGCCGGCGTAGGCCGGCGCCGCGACCCCCGAGGTCACACCCGGGACAACCTCGAAGGCGTGGCCGGCGGCGCGCAGCGCCTGGGCCTCCTCGCCGCCGCGCCCGAACACGAAGGGGTCACCGCCCTTCAAGCGCACGACGCGCGCGCCGGACGCGGCGTGCTCGAGCAGCAGCCGCGTCGTCTCGTCCTGCGGGACCTGCGGGCCGCCGCCGATCTTGCCCACGTCGACGAGCAGCGCACCGGGCCGCGCCCCGTCCAGCGCCTCGGCCGGGATGAGCTTGTCGTGGAGGATCACGTCGGCGGCGGCGATGAGCTCCAGCGCCCGCGCCGTCATCAGGCCGGGGTCACCCGGGCCCGCTCCCACCAGCGCGACCTTCACCGCCCGAGCACCTCATCGGCCCCGGCGAGGGCCAGGCGCTCGGCGACCTGCGCACCGAGGGCTTCGGGATCCTCGCCGCTGAGCTCGTCGCGCAGCCACGCCGAGCCGTCGGCGCGGCCCACGAAGGCCCGCAACCACAGGACGCCGTCGTCGCCGCGGGCCGCGTAGGCCCCCACCGGCGTGTGGCAGTCGGCCCCGAGCGCGCGGACCAGGGCACGCTCGGCGGTCAGGCAGGCGATCGTCTCGGCGTCGGCCACCGATGCGGCGACCGCTCGCGCGTCCTCGTCGTCGGCCCGCGCTTCCAGGACCAGCGTGCCCTGGCCCGCGGCCGGCGTGAACGCACCGGCGTCCAGGACGCCGGTGGCGGCGTCGTCGCGCCCAAGGCGCTGCAGCCCGGCCCGTGCCAGGACTATCGCCGCCATGTCTCCACGTGCGAGCTTCTCCAGCCGCGTGTCGACGTTGCCGCGCAGCTCCACGACCTCGAGGTCGTCGCGCACGGCGTGCAGCAGCGCCGCGCGGCGCACCGACGAGGTGCCGACGGCAGCTCCGTGCGGCAGCGCGTCCAGCGACGCCGCCCCGCACAGCGCGTCGCGCGGGTCGGCGCGCGCCGCGGCGGAGACCAACTCCAGGCCCGGCGGCAGATCCGCGGGCACGTCCTTCGCGGAGTGCACGGCGAGGTCGATGCGGCCGTCGAGCAGCGCCTGCTCGAGCTCCTTGACCCAGCGCTCCTTGTCCCCGCCCGCCTGCCCGCGATCGCCGGACGTCTCGACGGAGACGAGCTCGTGCTCGCCGCCGCCCAGCGCGTCGATGACCATGCCCGCCTGCGCGAGCGCGAGCGCACTCCCGCGCGTTCCGATGCGCATCAGCGCGCGCGGCGGCGCTGCAGCGGCCGGACGTTGTCGGCCTCCGGCGCCGCGCCGTGCTCTCCGGCAGGGTCCTCCGCGGCGGGGTCGAGTCCGAACAGCTCTCGCATCAGCTCGAGGCGGCCGTGGCCCCCGTTCTCCTCCAGCCCCTTCAGACGGATCGTCGGCTCGTGGAGCAGGCGCTGCATGACCGAGCGCGCCACCGCATCGACGCGCGCGAGGTCAGCCTGCGACGCCGACTCCCAGCGCGTCGCGTTCTCCGCCATGACCTGCTCGACGATGCGCGACCCGTGCTCGCGCAGCGCAGCGATCGTCGGCAGCACCTCGAGCTGGCCCATCCAGCGCGCGAACCGCTGGATCTCCGCCTCGACGACGGCCTCGGCACCCTCGCGCTCGGACCCACGCACCGACAGGTTGCGCGCGACGATCGCCTGGAGGTCGTCGATGTCGTAGAGGGTCACCCCGTCGAGCTCACCGCAGGCCGCCTCGATGTCGCGCGGCACCGCGATGTCGATCAGCACGAGCGGGCGACCCTCGCGCGCGTGCATGACCACGTCGAGCTCGTCCACGCCCACGATCGCGTGCGGCGACGAGGTCGAGGACACGACGATGTCCGCGTCGACCAGGCGCATCGGGAGCTCGTCGAGCGACACCACGGTGCCCCCGAAGCGCTCGGCCATGGCCAGCGCGCGGTGCGCCCGCCGGTTGGCCACGAAGATCGTCACCACGCCCTGGGTGGCCAGCGCCCGGGCCGTCAACTCGCTCGTCTCGCCGGCGCCGATGATCAGGACGTTGCGCTCCCGCAGCGAGCCGACGGCCTCGCCGGCCAGGGAGACCGCGACGGTCGACACGCTCACGCGCGCCTCACCGATCCGCGTCTCGGTGCGCACGCGCTTGCCCGTCTGCAGGGCGGCGGTGAAGAGGCGGTTGGTCAGCGGCCCCGTGGTCCCCGCGGCCAGCGCCGTCTCGTAGGCGCGCTTGACCTGGCCCTGCACCTCGGCCTCGCCGACGATCATCGACTCGAGGCCGCTCGTGACCCGGAAGAGGTGGCGCGCGACGTCGCAGTTGCGCAGCGCGTAGATCGCGTCGGCGAGCTCGGTCGGCCGGATGCTCGCGCGGCGCGCGAGCTTGCCGAGCAGCTCGCTCTCGGCGGCGACCGGGTCGGTCACCACGCAGTAGATCTCGGTGCGGTTGCAGGTGGAGATCGCGACGGCTTCGAGGACCGCACCCCCGCTCGCGAGCTCGGCGACGAAGCGCTCGCCCTCGCTGTCGGTGAGCGCGAGGCGCTCGCGCAGCGCGACCGGTGCCGTCTTGTGGGAGATGCCGAGCGCGAGCAGCTCGGGGCGCGTGCTCACGCGACCGGCTCCTGGACGGACGGGGCCGCGGCGGGGGGCGCATCGGCCAGCGCGTTGAGCTCCCCGAGCTCCCGCTCCACCCGCCCCAGCTTCGTGGCCATGATCGCGACGTACACGAGCACGAGCGCGAGGAACACGAGGTAGGCCGCGGCGACGTAGCCGACGTTGTCGGGGAGCGTCGACGCGGCGAGGAGCGCCGCGATCACGACGTGACGGCGGGAGCGGCGGAACGCCCGCGGACGGCGGGCCCGGCGTCGCCGCCGAGCTTGCGCCGCAGGGCCCGCAGCTGCCAGGTCGTGTGCTTGGCCGCCATCTCGTAGCGCCACAGCGTGAGGTACAGCAGCGTCATCGCGATCAGCGACGACAGGAACACGAGCTGGACCGACCCGGGCAGCGAGCCCTCCGACGCCGCGAACACGCGCGGGTGGATGTACGGCGAGGCGAGGCGCACCGCGAGGAAGTTCAGCGGCACGAACGCGCCTGCCGTGATCGCGAAGACGCTGGCGTAACGCGCCTGCTTCTCCGGGTCCTCGATCGAGAAGCGCAGCGGCTGGTAGGTGCAGTACAGGAGGAAGACGATGAGGAAGGACACGAGCGTCGGCTCGCGCCACTCGAACCAGACCCCCCACGCCGCGCGGGCCCAGATCATCCCGGTGATCAGGACGCCGACCCCGAGCACGATCGACAGGTGGATCGCGACGTAGGAGCGCAGGTCGTAGCGACGGTCGCCGGTGCGCAGGTGCTGCACCGCCATGATCGCGCCGAAGACGAACCCGCCCAGCGCGACCATCGCCATCGGCACGTGGATGTAGAAGATCTTCTGGACGAAGCCCTGGTCGGCGTCCATCGGCGCGTAGAAGAACGCGAGGGCGAGCGCGCCTGTCAGGGCCACCGCGGTGGCCAGGGAGAGCGGGCGCAACCCGTTGCCGTAGAGCTTCGTCATGGTGGCTCGGGCTACTCCTCGAGCAGAAAGTCGAACACGGCGTAGGCGAGGAGCCCGAAGACCAGATCATAGAGGCCCAGCAGCGCCAGGAAGCGCCCCGGGAGCGCCCCGGCGCCCGCTGCAGCGAGCAGCGGCGCGATGCTGCGCGACGCGGCGATGACCACCGGGATCAGCAGCGGCAGCGCGACGATCGGGACGATCAGGTCACGCGTGCGCGTCTGGATCGCCAGCGCCGCGACGAGCGTTCCCAGGACGGCGATGCCGATGTCGGCCACCAGCAGGATCAGCGCGAGCCGCGCGAGGGCGGACGCGCTCAGCCCCGGCTCGAGCAGCAGCAGGATGAAGGCGGGCACCGCGACCAGCTCGAGCGCGATCAGGAAGGCCAGCAGCGCCAGCGCCTTCGCCAAGAGCAGCGCGGTCCGGTCGACGGGCGCGAGCAGGAAGCCGTCGAAGCCGCCCTCCTCGTGGTCGGCGACGAAGAGCCGGTTGACGCCGAGGATCGCCGCGAAGAGGATCGTGACGCACAGGACGCCGGCGGCGAGGTCGCCCTCGACGCTGCGCGCCTGCAGGGCGAAGTGGAAGACGACGAACGTGGTGACCGAGAAGAGCGCCATCGCGGGGACGGTCTGCGGCGTGCGCAGCTCCAGGCGCAGCTCCTTGCGCAGCAGCGTGGCGACCGTGGCGGCGGTGCCGGGGGCCGCCCGCACCGGCTCCGCCGCGAGGCCGTTCGTTTCGACGACGGTCTCTGCACTGGGGGCGCCAGGGGCCGTCATCGGCACATCTGCGCCGGGCGCTCGGGGGCCGTCATCGGTACAGCGCCCGCAGGTCGGCGGGGTCGACGTCGCCGGCCGGCGCGAGCAGCGCCTGCTCGCCGCCGCGCAGGCCCAGCGCGAGGTCGGCCTCGGCCAGCCCGCCCTCCGGGTCGTGGCTCGTGACCACGCGCGTGCGACCGGACGCGGCGCCCACTAGCGGTTCGACCAGCTCGGCGGCGGCGGGGTCGAGGTTGGCGCGCGGCTCGTCGAGCAGCAGGATCTCGGGCTCGTGCAGGACCGCGCGGGCGACGGCCAGGCGCTGGACCATGCCGCGCGAGAGGTCGCGCACGGGGTCGCCCGCGCGCAGCGTCATGCCGACCTGGTCGAGCACAGCGTCCACGCGTCCGTTGCTCACGCCGTGCAGCCGCGCGTGGTAGTCGAGGTTCTCGCGCCCGGTGAGGTCGCGGTAGAGCAGCGGCGCGTGGCCGAGCAGCCCGACCCGCCCGCGGACCGCCCAGCCGCGGTCGGGCAGCGCTTCCCCGAGGACCTTCACCATGCCGGCGTGCGGGCGCAGCAGCGTCGCGAGCACGCGCAGCAGCGTCGACTTCCCCGCGCCGTTGGGCCCGAAGACGACCAGCGTCGCCCCCGCCGGCAGGGTCAGCGTCACGTCGCGCAGCGCCACCCGCTCGCCGTAGTGGCGCGCGACGCCGCTGCACTCAATGGCCGGTGATTCGCCCATCGGTGCCCTGCACCGTGGCGACGGCGTGGCGAAGCGTCGGGGCGATTACGCCGAAGAGCTCGTCGATCGCCTTCGGGTTCCCGGGGAAGTTGACGATCAGCGTGCGGTGCGCGATGCCGGAGACGCCGCGGCTCAACATCCCGTGCGGTGTGCTGCGCAGCGACTCGGCGCGCATGGCCTCGGCGAAGCCGGGCGCGTCACGCTCGATCACCGCCTTCGTCGCCTCGGGCGTGATGTCGTCGGGCGTCAGGCCGGTGCCCCCGGTGGTGAAGATCAGCGCGAACTCGTCGTCGACGAAGTGGTGCAGGCGGTCCTCGATCAGCGCGAAGTCGTCGGGGACGACCTCCATCGCCTCGACGTCGGCGCCGGCCTCCTCGGCCAGCCGCGCGAGCAGCGGTCCGGACTCGTCCTCGCTCTCGCGGCGCGAGACGGTCGTCGAGATGGTGAGGACGGCGGTGCGCATCGCGTTTGGTCAGGGTACGTCGCGACGCCATGTGCCGCTGCGCCCACCGGTCTTCTCCAGCAGGTGGACCGCGGTGATCTCGACCCCCTTGTCCAGCCCTTTGACCATGTCGTAGACCGTCAGCGCGGCGACAGACGCGGCGGTCATCGCCTCCATCTCGACGCCGGTGCGCGCGGTGATCGAGGTCTCGGCGGTGATCACGATGGTGCCTGCGGCGGCGTCGATCGCGAGCTCGACGCCGACGTGGTCCAGCGGCAGCGGGTGGCAGAGCGGGATCAGCTCACCGGTGCGCTTGGAGGCCTGGATGCCTGCGATGCGCGCGGTGCCCAAGACGTCGCCCTTGGGCGCGTCCCCGGCCGCGACCGCCGCCGCCATGGCCGGGGCCATGCGCACGACCGCGCGGGCGACGGCCCGCCGCTTGGTCACCGGCTTCTCGCCGACGTCGACCATGCGCGCGGTCCCCGCGTCGTCGAGGTGGGTGAGGCGTTCGGTGGTCATCGGAGGCCGAGCACGAGCTCGAGCGCGTCGTCAACGGACCGCTGCTCGTCCGGGGTCAGACGTCCGCAGTGGGCGTCCAGACGCTCGAGATCCGCCACGCGGATCTGCTCAACGAGAACGCGAGTGCGGTTGCCTTGGATCTCTACCTCCGGCCGGAACGTCGCAGGCCGCGCGCTGCGCGAGGTCGGAGCGACGATCACCGTCGACAGCTCGAGTTCGTCAGCCTGGACGATCACGCCGAAGCGGGGGCCGCGCTGCTCCCGGCCTCGCCCAGCCGATAGCGCGACCCGGTAGACGTCCCCGCGATTCACTCGGGCCACTCCGGGGACACGTCTTCCATGTCGGCCATCACCGCACGGAGCTCTGCTGCGTCGACCGGATCCGCAGCGAGCCGTCGTGATTCGCCACGCAGTGCTGAGCGGCGCCTCCGCCGTTGTCCTGCCTCGACCAGCGCAGCGCGGACCGCCTCGGATTCATTCAGCCCCCCGGCGACCAGGACGTCGAGCGCCTGTTGGGAAGCGTCATCCAGTCGCGCACGGACAGTACGAGCGGCCACTCCGAAACCGTAGCACAGCTTGTGCTACGCGGGCTGGTGCGTGCCCTGCGCGGCGACGATCAAGTCGCGCAGCGCGTCGGTCCGACCCTCGCGCAGCAGCTCGATCGGGTCGGGGTCGCCGTTGACGATGTCCTCGAAGAACGCCTTGCGGTCCTGGTAGGTCGGCAGCGTGCCCTTCGCCCAGCCGCGGACCTCGTTGAGGATGATCGCCAGCTCGGCGTACTCCTCGCCGAAGAGGTCGGCGATCTCGCGCTTCATGCGCTTGGCCAGCGCGGGCGAGGCGCCAGCGGTGGAGATCGCGACGGCCAACGGGCCGGTGCGCACGATCGCCGGCAGGATGAAGTTGCACAGCGGCGGGACGTCGACGATGTTGACGAGCATCGCCCGCTTCTCGGCGTCGTGGTAGATGCCGATGTTGACGTCGGTGTCGTCGGTGGAGGCGATGACCATGAACGTCGCCTCGAGGTCGCTCGGCTGGTAGTCGCGCTGCTCCCAGGTGATCGATCCCTCGCGCGCGAGCTCCTCCAGCGGTGCGCCGGCCTCGGGCGCGATGAGCACCACGTCACCGCCGCAGGCCAGCAGCCCTTCGACCTTGTCCAGGCCGATCTCCCCGCCCCCGACGACGACGCACCGGCGGCCCGTCAGCTTCAGGCAGGCGATGTAGAACGGCGTGTCGAGCATGTCCTTCACGCAGGTCTGATCGCAGATCCCGCGCTTGTACTGACAGACGCATTCCTTCCCGGCGTAGGCGGCGGCAGGCATGGTTCAGAGGGTAGGGGCGCGCGGGGCGCGCAGGAGTGGGATGAGCGCCAGGACGGCGAGTCCCAGGGCGGCGAGCGCGAGGTAGGGCCCGGGGCCGGCGCGCATCTGCAAGCCCGACGACGTCTGCACGAACAGGTCGGTTCGCTGCGGGCGGCCGAACGCGGTCAGGAGCACATAGGCGCCCGTGGCCAGCGCGCCGCAGCCGACGGCCGCCGCCAGCGCCCGGTGACGCACGATCGTCGTCACGAGCAGAGCGCACGCCAGGACGGCGAGCGCGATGTCGAGGGCCCTCCAGCGTTCCCAGCCGTTCTCGTTCGGGAGGCCGAGGTCGATCCTGGGATGCACGCCGGGGTCGTCCCAGAGGGACACGACGAACCCCCCGGGCAAGCGCCACACCATGAACAGCGACGCGACGAGCAGGAGCGCGGCGACGCCGCGCGCGACCGGGCCGATCGCGTCGCGTGGCCGGGTGGTCCGTGACCGTGGTCGGGGCATGCGGTTCGACCGTACCCTTCGTATGCAGATGGACGCGCCCCCCGGCTACTTCACCGACGCGTCGATGCTACGTCGCGTCCACCGCGAGTGGGCCGTGGCGTTCTCCGGCCCGCGAGCGCTGCTGCTGCAGGCCACCCACCCCGTCGCGTTCGCCGGCTTCTTCGCGCACACGGGTGCGCTCGACGAGCCTTACGAGCGCCTCAACCGGACCGCGAAGGTGATGGACACGATCACGTTCGGCCCGCGCGTCGAAGCCGATCGCATGACGCGCCGCGTGCGGTCGATGCACGGCAAGGTCAAGGGCGAGCTCGCCGAGCCTGTCGGCCGCTTCCCCGCGGGCACGCCGTACGCAGCCGACGACCCCGTGCTCCTGCTGTGGATCCTCGCCGCCCTGGTCGACTCCGCGCTGCTCGTCTACCAGCGCTACGTCGGCCCGCTGACCCGGGACGAGCGCGATGCGTACTGGCAGGACTACCGCGTCATCGGCCACCTGTTCGCGCTGAAGGACCACGAGATGCCCGACACGATCGAGGACTTCGAGGCCTACGTGCACGACATGCTCACGGGTGGGGACCTGTACGTCTCCCCGCAGGCGCGCGACCTCGGCATCCAGATCGTGATGAACCCGCCCGTGCCGCTCGTGGCGCGGCCGCTGCTGGAGATGGCGAACTTCGTCACCGCCGGCCTGCTGCCGCGCTCGATCCGCCGCCAGTACGGGTTCGGGTGGGACCCGGCGCGTGCGCTCGCGCTGCGCAGCGGCATGGAGTACACAAAGCGCGTCCTGCCGCTCGTGCCCTCGCGGCTGCGGCAGGTGCCGAGCGCGCGGGCGGCGGCGTAGGGCCGTCCGCCGTTCACGAACGGCGGCGATGAAGGAGTCAGGACCGTGAGCGCCGAGCGAAGTGCTCATCCCCGGGAGGTGGGCTGGTTGATTCGCGGTATACGCGAGCGGGACAGCCCACCGCGAAGAGGTCCCGGAGGGGTGTCGGGTTTACGGGGCTCAGGGCCACCGGATCGACCCACCCCGGCGAAACCGCTCTGACCACGGCCCGGCCGGTTCCCCCCTACCGCCCCAGCGCCCGCACCCAGCGCCCGGCGACCCGCAGCGTCGGCACCAACCCCTCGCGCCACGCGAGCTCGCGGTCCGCGTCGCGGACCGACCGCATCCGCGCGACCGCCCGGCCGCTGCGCGCCAGCGTGCCGTCGTAGGGGAACCACCAGAAGGGTCGCCCGCGCGGCGGGTCCCACGTGACCACCTTCGGCTCGGCGCAGGTGCGCAGCGCGATCGCGCCGCGCGCGCGGCCGATGCCCGAGCCGCGCACGCCGCCCCACGGCAGCTGCGGCGCCGAGCGCGTGACGAGGTGGTCGTTCATCCACACCATGCCGACGCGCAGCTCGCGGGCGATGCGCGCGCCCTTGTAGCGATCCGCGGTCCAGACCGAGGCGCCCAGGCCGGCGTCGGAGTCGTTGGCGGCGGCGATCGCGGCTTCCTCGGAGTCGACGCAGAAGACGGCCAGCACCGGTCCGGGTGCCTCCTCGCGCGCGATCCGCATCGACGGCGTGACGCCCGTCAGCACCGCGGGGGCGAAGAACGGCCCGGGCAGCCCGGGCGGTTGGACGGGGCCCCCGCAGTGCAAGGTCGCGCCCCCGGCGGTCGCGTCGTCGAGGAGCTCGCGCAGGCGCCCCAGTCGTGTCCGCGTGGTCAGCGGCCCGACCGCCGTCGACGGGTCCAGCGGGTCCCCGACGCGCAGCTCTCCCGCCGCGGCAACGACGCCCGTGAGGAACCGATCGTGCACTTCGCGCACGCAGTAGGCGCGCTCGACGTTGCCGCCGCACTGGCCGGCGTTGGCGAACGCTGCCCACGCCGCGCCGTCGACTGCGCGCCCGACGTTGGCGTCGGCGCAGACGATCATCGCGTCCTTGCCGCCGAGGTCGAGGACCGCACGCTTGACCCCGCGCGCGCAGGCTTCGCCCACCTCGCGCCCGGCGTGGAACGAACCGGTGAAGCGCACCTGTGCGACCCCGCGGGCGTCGACCAGCGCGCGCCCGGTCTCCGCATGCCCGTGGCACACGCGCAGCAGCCCCTCCGGCAGGCCCGCGCGGGCAAAGATGCGCGCGATGCGCTCGCCCGCCAGCGGCGCGTAGGGCGACGGCTTGAGCACCACCCCGTTGCCCGCCATCAGCGCCACGGCGACATCGCCGAGCGGCGTCGCGAACGGCTCCGCTGCGGCGCCGAGCACCGCGACGACGCCGAGCGGCTCGTAGGCCCAGCGGGCGCGGGTTCGCGGCCGCATGACGCGCGACAGCGACGCGCGCTGCCCGCGCAGGATGTCCGGGCCGGACTCGGCGAGCCACTGCAGCGTCTCGATCGCCGGGAGGATCTCCATCAGCTCGACTTCCGCTCGGGGGCGCCCCTGCTCGCGGCACAGGAGCTCGGCCAGCTCGGACGACTCGTCGATGACCGCTTGGGCAGCGCGCAGCATGTACCGCGCGCGGTCGCGCAGGCGCAGCTGCGCCCACAGGCCCTGGACGGCGCCGGCGCCCCGGACCTGGGCCTCGATGTCGCGCGGCGCGGTCACCGGCACCGTGCCCAGGGCGACGCCGGTCGCCGGGCTGAGGGACTCCAGAACGGGCGGGTCGGCGGGGCTGGACGGCGGGGCGGGCTCCACCCGCCGGATCCTATGGGCCGCTACCGAAGCCGGTGCAGCAGCGCGTCGCGCTCGCGGGCTTCGACGTCCTCGACGGTGAGGCCGGCGTCGTCGAGGTGGTCGCGCATGATCTGCGCCGAGCTCGGCAGCGCGTCCTTCGCCGGCCAGGTGTCCGGGTCCCAGAGCCCCGACCGCACGAAGGCCTTCGGGCAGTGCGCGTAGACCTCCTGGGCTTCGACGACCACCGCGGTCACGGGCCGCTTGCCCACGGGCGTGACCGCATCGAGGATCTCGGCGGCGGCGGTCACGCACGCGCGGCCGTTGACCCGCAGCGTCGTGTCCCGGCCGGGGATGAGGAACAGCAGGCCGACCCTCCCGGTGGTGATGACGTTGCACAGCGTGTCGAGGCGGCGGTTGCCCGTGGCGTCGGGGATGATCAGGCGGCGGTCGTCGAGGACGCTGACGAACCCGGGCGGCCCGCCGCGCGGCGTCACGTCGCAGCGGCCCTCGGCGTCGAAGCTGCCAACGACGACCATCGGCGAAGCGGCGACGAGCGCCCGGCAATGGCGGTCGAGATGTCCGATGTCCTTTCGCCACGCCCGCGAGTCGGGTTCGCCGTACAGCGCGCGCAGCGCGTCCTCGCCTCGGAGCGCGTCGGCGAAGGGGTCTGTCGGTTGCTCCACGCCTCAGAACCTTGGCAGAGGTCAGGGAGCGCCGCGCCGCGCGGACCGGATGGCCTCGAGGCGCGCCGCGAGCTCCGCCTCCTGCTCGTCGGGTTCGTAGAACCGCGTGCCGACCAGCGCGTCGGGCAGCAGTTCCTGGGCGGAGACGTGGCCCGGGTGGTCGTGTGGGTAGTCGTAGTTCAATCCCCGCCCGAGCGCGGCGGCCCCCGCGTAGGCCGCGGTGCGCATCGGCGAGGGCGGAGTCTGCGCACCGTGCTCGCGCACGTGTCGCTGCGCCGCGTCGATCGCGAGGTAGGACGCGTTGGACTTCGGCGCCATCGCCAGGTAGATCGCGCACTGGGCGAGCGCATGGCGGGCCTCGGGCAGCCCCACGTGCTCGACCGCCTGGGCGGCTGCGACGGCGACGACGAGCGCCTGGGGATCCGCGTTGCCGACGTCCTCGGAGGCGAGGATGACCATGCGGCGCGCGATGAAGCGCGGGTCCTCGCCGCCCTCCAGCATCACCGCGAGGTAGTAGATGCTGGCGTCGGGATCGGAGCCGCGCGTGGCCTTGATCCACGCGGAAGTGAGGTCGTAGTGGTGCTCGCCGGCGCGGTCGTAGAGGACGGCGCGGCGCTGCAGCGCGTCCTCGGCCGCCGCGAGGGTCACGCGATCCGCGGTCTCGCACGCGAGCTCGAGCGCCGCCAGCGCGGTCCGCGCATCGCCGCCTGCGCGGGCGGCGAGGAACTGCACGGCGTCGTCGTCGGCGTCAACGGCGCACTCGCCGCGCTCCATGGCGCGCCGCAGCAGGGCTTCGACGTCGCCTGAGTCCAGCGGGTGGAGCTCGTAGACCTGCGCGCGCGACAGCAGCGCGCTGTTGACCTCGAAGTACGGGTTCTCCGTCGTGGCGCCGATCAACGTGATCAGCCCTTCTTCCACGGCGGGCAGCAGCGCGTCCTGCTGGGCCTTGTTGAAGCGATGGATCTCGTCGAGGAAGAGGACGGTCGGCTCGCTGGTCGCCTTGCGGCGGTGCGCGGCGCGTTCGAGCACCTGACGGACCTCGGCGCGGCCGGCTTCGACGGCGCTGAGCTCCTCGAAGACCGCCTTCGCGCTCGTCGCGACGATGCGCGCGAGCGTCGTCTTGCCGGTGCCCGGCGGGCCGTAGAGGATCATCGAGTGCGGGCGCCCCTCGTCAGCCGCGTGGCGCAGCGCGGACCCGGGGGCGAGGATGTGCTCCTGGCCGACCACCTCGGCCAGCGTCGTCGGGCGCATGCGCACGGCCAGCGGGGCCTCGCTTGCGGGCACAGGGGTGCGGGTCGTCGGCGGCGGGTCGGTTTCCTCGGGCTGGAAGAGTGTGTCCGCCATGGCCCTGGAGTATCTCCTCTTCGCCGCGTGGTGCTTCGCGGTCGCCGCTGCCGGCGGCGTGGTTGGGCTCGTGCTGGGGAACATCCGCCTGCCGGCGACGCTGCTGCTTGCGGGGACCGCGGCGGCGGGGACCGGCGCGAACCTGCTGATCAGCGCCGTGGCGGCCGCGACCGCAGCGATCGTCCACGTGCGTGGCGGGCGCATCAACTGGCGCCTGTTCGCCGTGATGGCGCCACCGTCGGTCGTTGGCGCGCTGCTCGGTGGCTACCTGTCCGGGGAGGTACCGCGGACCGCACTGCTGCTTGGCATCTCGGCGGTGCTGCTCTACAGCGCGTTCGACCTGTCGCGCTGGGTGCCGCCGGCGCGACGGGCAGCCGCCGAGGACGCCGGCGCGGATCCCGACCTCGATCTCCGCGCGGCGGCCACCAGCGGCGCCCTCATTGGCGTGCTCGGCGGCTTCGTCGGGCTGATCCTCGGGTCGCTGCGCATGCCCGCACTGCTGCGCATGGTGGGCGAGACCCCGGCGCGGGCGGCGGGGACCAACGTGACGGTCGGGGTCTGCGTCGGGGTGGCCGGTGCGATCGGGCACCTGCCGTCGGAGCCGCCCGACTGGACCCTCGCGGCGGTCGGGGCGGCAGCCTCGATCCCGGGCGCGCTGATCGGCGCCCGCCTCACCGGCCGCCTGTCGGACGTGCAGCTCGTGCGCGGGATCGCCCTCGCGCTGCTCGTGGCCGGCATCGGCACCCTCGTGGAGGCGCTCGTCTAGCCTGGCCAGCCGATGGCCAACCTCCAGCAGCAGGCGACCGAGGTCCTGCAGCGCCTGATCCGCTTCAACACGGTCAACCCCCCGGGGAACGAACGTGAGGCGCAGGAGTGGCTCGCCGACAGGCTGCGCGCGGCCGGATTCGAGGTCGAGCTCGTCGGCGCGACGCCCGAGCGCCCGAACCTCGTCGCCCGCCTGCGCGGCAACGCCGACGGGCCAACGCTGTGCCTGCTCTCCCACGTCGACACCGTCCTGGCGACGCCCGAGGAGTGGAAGCGCGACCCGTGGTCGGGCGATCTCCACGAGGGCGAGATCTGGGGGCGCGGTGCGCTCGACATGAAGTCCCAGACGGCGGCCGAGGTCGTCGCGGGGATCTCACTGGCGGCCGAGGGCTGGCGGCCGGCGCGCGGCGATCTGCTCGTCGTCGTGGTCGTCGACGAGGAGACGGGCGGCTCGCAGGGCGCGCGCTGGCTGTGCGACACCCACCCGGAGCTCGTGCGCTGCGACTTCCTGCTCAACGAGGGCGGCGGCGTCGTGATCCCCTACGACGGCGGGCGCGTGTTCGGCGTGTGCGTCGCGGAGAAGGGCGTCTTCCGCTTCAAGCTGCGCACCCACGGCGTGGCGGGCCACGCGTCGATCCCGAAGATCGGCGACAACGCGCTGCTGAAGATGGCGCCGCTGCTGGCGGCGATGGGCTCCACGCAGCCCGCGTTGGACATCACCGACGGGCCGCGGGCGATGCTCGAGGGCCTGGGCATTCCGGTCGATGGCGACCCGGTCGGCGCCCTCGAAGCGCTGCGTGGCAAGGACCCGATCCTCGCGATGCTCGTCGAGCCGATGCTCGGCGTGACGCTCGCGCCGACGCGCGCCCGCGCGAGCGAGAAGATCAACGTGATCCCGTCGATGGCCGAGCTCGGCGTCGACTGCCGCGTGCCGCCGGGGATCGGTCGCGAGGACGCGCTGAAGCGGATCCATGAGGTCCTCGGCGACCCCTCCGACGGCGCCTACGATGTTGAGTTCACCGAGATGGTGGTGGGCAACGCGTCGCCCGTGCAGTCCCTGCTGATGGATGCGCTGACAGCATGGATCGCCCGGGAGGAACCCGATGCGCGCGTGGTCCCGACGATCCTTCCCGGCTTCACCGACTCGCGGACGTTCCGCGACGTCTTCCCCGAGTGCGTGGCCTACGGCTTCTTCCCCCAGCGGCACATGACGCTGTACGAGACCGCCCCGCTCATCCATTCGGCCAACGAGCGCATCGACGTTCGCGACCTCGAGATCGCGACGCGATGCTTCAGAGACGTGACCAAGGAGATCCTCGGATGAGCACAGACGCAGACGCTGCCGCCCAGACCCCTGTCGACGACAACGCCGAGGTCAAGGAGGAGAAGCTGCGCCTCGGCGGCATGGCGCTGCGCAACGGCCTGCTGGTGCACGGTCCGACGCACTGGGCCGCGTCCGTGCGGCGCATGGACGGCACGATCGCCACGGCGTCGGGCAAGAAGCCGCGGCTGAAGGGCCGTCTGTCCACGCTCCCGGGCAGCCGCGGCGTCATCCGCCTCGGCGAGGCGATGCTCGTGATCCCGCTGGTCAAGAAGGCGCTGCCCGAAGCGCAGCTGCCCTTCCAGAACGTCACCGTCCTCGGGACGATGGCGGGCGCCGCGATGACCGGCGCCGCCCTGCGCCGTCGCGCGGGCGGCCCGGCGGTCGAGGCCGCGGTGGCGGCGATCTCGCTCGCCCCGTCATTGGTGGCGCTGCGCGGCGGCGACCTCGCCGCCTACCACGGCGTCGAGCACAAGGCGATCGCCGCCTACGAGCAGGACGATGACGATGCGCGCGATGCGGCGAAGGAGCACGACCGTTGCGGCTCGCACCTCATGGCGCCGATGCTCGCGTCAAACGTCGCCGGCGCGGCGCTGCTGCGCGGCGTCATGGAGAAGCCTGGCCCGGTGGCCAACGGCGCGGTTGCGCTCGCGTCGATCGGTCTCGCCGTCGAGGTCTTCTCGTGGTCGGAGCGCAACAGCGAGACGTCTGCAGCGAAGGCCCTGCGGGTGCCGGGGCACGAGCTCCAGCGAATGCTGGGAACCCGTGAGCCGACGGAGACCCAGCTCGAGGTCGGCCGCGCGGCGCTGGCGGAGATCCTGCGGGTGGAGGGCGCGGCGGGCTGAGGCTGGGGGTCGGCTTCCTAGGAGCGCCGGAGTGGCGTCGTCCCGGCGCGGATGAGGCCCACCAGTGTGACCTTGCTCAGAGCAGGGCGCGGTCGGCGGTCCAGTCCTGCAACGCGTAGCGGTTGAGGAACTGGCGCTCCCAGAAGTACTTGCGGTCGATCATGGTGAGCTGCGCTTCGTTGCAGACGTCGTCCCACTTGCTGCGGATGACGTCGATCTGATGGTCGATGATCTCCCGGGCCTCAGACGTTGTGAGCAGGTAGGTGCCGGCGCGATCCAGGCAGCCGGCGAGTTGGCTCATCCGCCAGCCGTCGCGCCCAATCGCCATGACCTGAGTGGCCTCACCGCCGGACCGGGGCTGCGGGCAGATGTCGTAGGCCGGCGTGAGCTGCGGGGCTTTGCCGTCCCAGAACACCGCGTGGTTGCGCGGGTGGTCGTCAGTGTTGCCGGTCAAGATGTTGAAGGTGACCCGGCCGAACAGCTCGCGCAGGGTCGCCTTGGGCTCGGCGACATCGCCGCGGAGCCAGTCGGCGAATTCCCAGTAGGTGCCGTATCGAGCGATGTCCTCGTGCAGGTTGAGGACCGTGAGCGCGGAGACGAGCGTTCGTCGGCCGCCGTCGGCGGTTCGGTCGAATCTTTCGACGAGCAGCACGTCCTTCTGCAACGCAGACGTCAGCTCGACGCGGGCGACTTCAAGTCCGGCGAGACGAGCCAGGCGCATCGCGACGTACTCGCCTTTGACGATCGGGTAGCCGTCGGTCGAGGAGCTGAACTTGGCGATGAGGTGCCGGTCACCGTCAGACAGCAGCGCCTTGGGGCGCGCACCGCCGACCGAGCTGCCGTGCAGAAGCGCCTGATCGAGGCCCGGCGACAGCTGGACGCCGTCTTCCACTTTAGCTGCGGACTGCACGAGCTCCTCGAGCGTCGCGTCCACGGTGACGCGCGGCTCGTAGGTGGCCGACGACTGGAAATCCAGGGCGCCGATGCGGTTGGAGCCCGACGACAGCAGGTACGTCATCAGCGGAAGCTGACCGGTGTCGACGGCGTCCTCGCCGACCTGCCGGTTGACGATGACCCGCCGTCCCCAGGCGTCGGGAGCAGCGTCGGCGATGCACCCAGCGACCGTGCCGCCATCGGTCGGGTACTGGGGGCCGCGCTCAAGCGGCAGGTCTTTCCACAGCGCGATGCGGTCGGGCCGGTCGAGGTAGCTTCGCCCGTAGGTGAACGTCAGCACTTCGTCGGCGACGTCCAGGCGCCCGGCGACAACCGGCTCGCTCTGTCCGGGCAGCCAAACGTGGACGAACGCCAAGTCCGGGCTAGAAGTCGTCATCGACGCTCACCTTCCGACGCGCGCGCGTCGGAAGCAATGCCAGACGACCGCTCACGCGGGCGACTTCAGCGCCCCGCCGCGCGGGGTCCTCGGAGAACAGCGGGACGCCCACCAGAACCGCAGCTTCGAAGACCGTTCCGAGCTTGACCGTCGGATCTCCTGTCTCGATCTTGCGGACAGTGATGCGACTGACACCAAGGCGATCGGCGAGATTCGCCTGCGACCAACGCCGCTCAAGGCGGCCCTCAAGGATGCGCTGGCCCAGGAGGCGCGCCGCCTCACGCGCTGCCGTCGTCATGGCCATCATGGCAACAATAGTAGCTACTAAGAGCTTCAGAGACTATCTTTCTATCCATTCTCTGCCGCGCGCAGGCGATCGGGAGTCACTGTGGACCTGCAAGGCGAGGAGCGCTCGCTGTAGGCGAAGCGGACTATCCGGGACCCTTGTGCTCCGAGCCGCGTGCGGTCCGGCATCGCTGATCAAGGCGCGTCGTGTCGACCTCCGCGAGGACAGAGCCGTGGGCGTCGAGCGCTTGGACGCACGCGGCCGGGCGCTCCACAGTGGTTTCGACTGCGAAGAACGCCCCGGGATGAGCGCTCGGCCCGGCCTGCGTGGAGCTGCGCCCAAGCACGCGGCCGTGGCGGTCGGTGACCTGCACGGCCGTGGTCTGGTCAGGCGCCACGCCGGAGAACACGTACGGCAGCTTGCTGTCCCCGCCCCCGGCGGATCCCACGACGAGGCGCGCGCCGGGCGGCGGCTCGCACCCGCCGCCGGCGCCCCCTCCGGCGGGGTCATCGAGAAATCGGATGCCGAGGCAGGAGCCGACGTCGCTGTCTGAGGCGATCAGCTCCCAGCGCCCCCTCACGGGCAAGGAGCCCTGGGCCACGACGGTGTCCGGAGACAGGCGCACGAGCCCGTCGGGCTCGCGAATCGGGATGAAGACCTCGCGTACGCCGGCCGCCGCCGGAACCCCCACGGCGAGCAGCGCGAGCGCGAGGCCGGCCGGTCGCGCCCGACGCCACGGGCGTCGCCGCAGACCGATGGCCGGCGCGCCTTCGCGCCGCGCGGCGTCGACGAGCTCCCGTCCCAGAGCGTCGAAGTAATCGCTCATCCCGCGTCCTCCAATCTCTCTCTCAGTGCCGCCAGGCCACGACTGACACGCTTGCGCACCACCGCTTCGGAGCATTGAAGCTGCCGTGCGATGTCCGGGTACTCGCGCTCAGCGATGACGCGCGCTTCGACCGCTTCGCGCGTGCCGGGCTCAAGCGCGCCGAGGTGCGCCACGGCCGCTTCTCCCTCCGCCGCTGCGTCGGCGAGCTCGTCGACCCGCACGAGGTCGTCCTCACCGAGCTCCAGCGGCCTCACGCCGAGCGCCCGACGGGCGCGCTCCTGCACCTGGCCCCGCCGCACGCTGTCGATCAAGGCGTGTCGCGCGATGGCGTAGAGCCACGCGCGCGCCGGCCCTCGGCGCGGGTCGAACTGGGTTCGCGCCGACAGCGCTGCGGCGAACGTCTCGCCGGTGAGGTCGGCCGCCACCTCGCGGTCGCGGGTGCGCGCCAGCAGAAACCCGACGACCGCGGCGACATGGCGGCGATAGAACACACCGAAGGCCTCGGGGTGCGTCGCCGTGCGCTCCAGCAGGACAGCGTCGGGTAGATCCTTCAGATGGTGCACCGCCGGTGATACGCGCGGCGCCGGATTCTGTGACATGGCGCAGGAGACGCCCGGTGCGACGGGCGTCTCCCAGCTTCACCCGGCGCTGGTGAGCTCGGACAGCGCGAGGGCCGTCGAGATCGATGGGTTGCGTCATGTTGCGCTCGCGCCACAGCCCGACGGTTGGGCTCGCAAGCCACCAGCCGTCGGCTGCGTCACCGCGCCACTACCGGGTGCGCAGGTTGCGGATCAAGAGGCCTGCTCCACGAGGGCGGACGTCTCGAGCCACATCTGCTCGAGCTCGTCGCGCTGATCACGAAGCGCCGCGAGCTCCTCGTTCAGCGCGCGAAGGCGTCCGTGGTCTGCAGCGCTTGTTGCCATGTCCTGCTGCAGTGCCGCCTCGCGGGCCTCGAGCTTGGCCAGCGACCGCTCCACTCGTTGCAGGTCCTTGCGCGCCTGGCGCAGCGCGCCGCCGGAACCCGCCGCTCTCGGCGCAGCGGCGGCCGAGGCCTCGCCCGCCTCTTCACCCTGGCCCCGTCTCGCCACGTACTGCTCGATCCCGCCCGGCAGGTGCGTGATGCCGCCGTCGCCCATCAACCCGAACACGTTGTCGCACACCCGCTCGACGAAGTACCGGTCGTGGGAGACCACCACGAGCGTCCCCGGCCAGCCGTCGAGCAGGTCCTCCAGCGCGGTCAGGGTGTCGATGTCCAGGTCGTTGGTCGGCTCGTCCAGCAGCAGCACGTTCGGCCCGCCCATCAGCAGGCGCATCAGCTGCAGGCGCCGGCGCTCGCCGCCGGAGAGGTCGCGCACCAGGGTCCGCGCTCGCGCCCCGCGGAAGCCGAAGCGGTCACACAGCAGGCTGGCGGTGATCTCCCGGCCGTCGGCCAGGACGCTGCGGTCGCGGACCTCCTCCAGCGACTCCAGCACGCGCAGGTCCCCCCGGATCTCCGCCGTGTCCTGCGACAGGTGGGCCAGCCGGACGGTCGCGCCGCGCTCGACCACGCCCGACGCGGACGCCAGCGCGCCGGACAGCACGTTGACGAGCGACGTCTTGCCCGACCCGTTGACGCCGACCAGCGCCACGCGGTCCCCCGGCCCCAGGCGCCAGGTCGCGTCGCGCAGGAGCACCTTCTTGCCGAACGCGACCGACACCTCGACCGCCTCGAGCACCTTGTCGCCCAGCCGCGCGCCGGCGAAGCGCAACAGCTCGACGCTGTCGCGCGCCGGCGGCTCGTCGGCGATCAGCGCGTTAGCCGCCTCGATGCGGAACTTCGGCTTGGCCGTTCGGGCGGGTGGCCCGCGCCGCAGCCACGCGAGCTCCTTGCGCATGAGCTGCTGGCGGCGATCCTCGCGCGCGCCGGCCTGCCGGTCGCGCTCGGCGCGCGCCAGGACGTAGGCCGCGTAGCCACCCTCGTACTGGTGCACCGCGCCGTCGGCGACCTCCCACGTCAGCGTGCACACGGCGTCCAGGAACCAGCGGTCGTGGGTGATGACGACCATCGCTCCCGGGCGCGCAGCCAGGTGCTGCGCCAGCCACGCGACGCCCTCGACGTCGAGGTGGTTGGTCGGCTCGTCGAGCAGCAGCAGCCCCGGGCTGTCGAGCAGCAGCCGGGCGAGGGCGATGCGCCGGCGCTCACCGCCGGAGAGCGGGGCGATCGCGGTGTCCATGCCGTCGGGGAAGCGCGCCACCTCGACCCCGCCGAGCAGCCCGTCCAGGACGGCGCGGAAGCGGCCGTCGCGGGCCCACTCGTGGTCGGCGCGGTCGCCGACCAGCTCGGTGCGGATCGTTCCGCCGGCGTCGAGGTCGTCGCCCTGACCGATGAGCGCCAGGTCGATTCCGCCCGTCCGCGTGACCAGGCCGGCGTCGGGTTCCTCCAGGCCGGCGATCAACCGCAGCAGCGTCGACTTGCCGTCGCCGTTGCGGCCGACCACGCCGATCCGGTCGCCCGCCGCGATGCCGAGCGTGATGTCGCGCAGGACCGAGCGGCTGCCGTAGCCCTTGGCGACCTCCTTCAGGTTGACGAGGTTGCGCGGGGGCGGGGCCACGGCCCCATCATCGCGCCCCGCGCTCAGCCCAGGCGGCGCGTCTTGGGCGGGCGCAGCGCGCGGACGTAGGTGTCCACCCGGTGGTTGAGGTCCAGGGGCCCGAGGTCGTAGGAGAACGCCGGGAACGCCACGACCAGCCCGCGCGCGGCCAGCGCCGGGCTGAAGCTGGTGCGCGCCGAGGGACGGCCGTCGGGTCGCCGGCTCGCCGCGACGGTGCGCCGCGCCGCCAGGTCGCGGACGTAGACCTGCCCGCGACCGCGCGGCGCGCTGCTCACGAGGTCGGCGGCATGCGAGTCGAACGCCACGACGCGCCCGTCGGCGCTGATCGACGGGTAGCGGCTGTAGCCGTTGCCCGGGCGCCCGCAACGCGTCACGGAGACCATCGTGATTGTGCCGCGCGCGACGTCACGCACGAAGACGTCGCGCAGGCCGAGCCGGTCGCGGGGGGTGAGCCGCGCCTCGCTCTGGAAGGCGACACGGCTGCCATCCGCGCTCAGCGACGGGGCGAGGCTCGCGCCGTGCCGCGTGGCGCCGGCCGGGCCGGCGGAGACCAGGACGCGGCGCCCGGTCCGCAGGTCCAGCCGCACCACGTCCCAGTCGCGGTTGCGGTCGCGGGAGCCTCCCGCGAGGTCGTCGCGCTGCGTCTCGAAGGCGAGGAAGCGACCATCGGCGTTGAGCGCAGGCCGGTACCCGCGGGTCACCGCGTGCTCGGACGCGCCCGTGCGCAGGTCGACCACCCTGATCTCACGGCCCGCCTCGTAAGCCAGCACGCTGCCGTCGCCCGACAGGGCGGGGGTCCGGCCGGGGCCGACGCGCCGCAGCTGACCGCCGCGGCGCACGAAGACGGCCCGCCCGGCGGCGCTCGCGGCCAGGTTCGTCGCCAAGGACTCGAAGGCGACCACGCGCCCGTCGCCCGACATCGCCGGCGCCCGGCTGCGGGCGTTGCCCGGCGTCCCGTCCGCGCGGGCGCTGGCCACGGTGCTGGAACCGCCGGCGACGTCGCGCACCACCACCTGCCCCGCCGCGAGCGCCTCGAAGGCCACCGTCCCGCCGTCCGCGCTGATCGCCGGCCGGGCGTGGTAGCGGTGGTCGACGGGCCCGGCACCCCCGTGGGCGTAAGCCTTTTGGGATGGAGACTGCGGACAGCGCCGCGCCGCGGTCGCTGCCGGCACCGCCGCCGCGGCCTCACGCGGTCCGCGCCGGCTGGCGATCCGCACGCCGAAGCCTGCGCGCTCACCGCCGGCGTCGTAGCGAACGGTGTATTCGCGACCGCAGCGAAAGGGCCCGAGCGGGGCGTAGGCGAAGGCGGTGCGCCCACGCGGGGTGAAGACGACCGGTACGCCTGCGGTCCTCCCGCCCGCGTCAACCAGGCGGACCACGACCTGCCCATGGCGGCGGCCCGCCGGGAAGCGGACCCCCACCTGGAGCAGGCGGTTCCCCGCGATGCGGGTCCGGCAGGCGACCACGGGCGGGGGGCTCAGAACGCGCGCGGACGCCGGGCCCGCCGCCGCCGCGTATCCCGGCCGAGCACGGCCCAGCCCGCGGCACAGCGCCGACCGCGGCACCCACCCCCGGCGCCGGACGTGCCCGCGGGCCAGACCACCGGCGTAGGGCGTGCGCGCGTGGCGCCGCACCTCGAAGCTGTCCCCCGCGTAGAGGAGGCCGATCGCTCGGTTCAGCGGCCGATCGCGCACGTACACGGCCGACGCGCAGACCCGTCGCAGCAGCGGGCGAGCGAGTGGGCGGCCCGGGCGCCCCGGCAGGACGCGGGCCGCCAGGGTCCGAGCGCGCACCAGCGCACGGCGCCCGCGGGCGCTCGGCGGGCAGAAGCGGGTGTTCAGGACGTAACCCCGCAGGCGTTGCGGCGCACCGACGGTGACCCCCAGCGACCAGCGGCCCCGGGTGTCATAGCGGTGGAAGTCGGCGCCGCGCGGCACGGTGCCCACGGGCGGGCCCCCCGGCCAGCGCCGCACCGCGGTGGACGCGCACACCCGGCGCTGGATGCCGTGGCGGCCGTGCTCGCGGCGCGCGGAGGCATCGGCCGGCGCGGCATCGAGTCCGGTGGCGGCCAGGGTGGCCATCAGGGCGAGCAGCGGCAGCAGGAGGGGCATCATCCAACGCAACGTCGAACGGGCCATCGTGGTCACGCACACTTCAACTTCCACCGCCCAACGTCGATACTCCGGACAATGGCCACCACGCTCAACGTACCCCCCGATCTGCAGGACGACTTCCTGGCCGCGAAGTCACAACTGGTCCAGGCCCTCGACGGCGCGGCCCAGTCCCTGCAGCAGATGACCCTCGTGCCGGTCCAGGACACCCACGCGAGCATCGGCTCGACCGTCCAGGAGTTCGCCGCCAACTGGGGCGGCGTGATCGGCCTGATCTTCATGGGCGCGATCGTCTACGTGCTGTGGCGCACGCTGAAGATGATGCCGCGCACAAAGCCGGCGCAGATCAAGCCGCAGGCCCGCCTCGAGGTCGGCTGGCAGGACATCGCCGGCTGCGACGAGGCCAAGAGCGAGCTGCAGGAGGTCGTCGACTTCCTCAAGGACCCGACGCGCTTCAAGCGCTTGGGGGCCTCCGTTCCGAAGGGCGTGCTGCTGCACGGCCCGCCCGGGACGGGCAAGACGCTGCTGGCCAAGGCCGTCGCGCAGGAGTCCGGCGCGCAGTTCTTCTCCCAGTCGGCGTCCTCGTTCGTGGAGATGTTCGCGGGCCTGGGCGCCGCGCGCATCCGCCGCCTGTTCGCCGAGGCGCGCAAGAACGCGCCGGCGATCATCTTCATCGACGAGCTCGACGCCGTCGGGGCGCGGCGCGGCACCGACAACAACTCCGAGCGCGAGCAGACGCTCAACCAGCTGCTGGTCGAGATGGACGGCTTCGAGTCCAGCGGCAAGCTCGTCGTCATGGCGGCGTCCAACCTGCTCGACAAGCTCGACCCCGCGTTGCTGCGCCCCGGTCGCTTCGACCGCCAGGTCTTCGTCTCCCCGCCCGACGTCAGCGGGCGTACCGAGATCCTCAAGGTCCACACGGCCAACAAGCCGCTGCTGGCCGACGTCGACCTCGGCGTGGTGGCTCAGCAGACCAGCGGCCTCACGGGCGCCGACCTGGCCAACATCTGCAACGAGGCAGCGATCTTCGCCGCCCGGCGCGAGGGCAAAGCGCTGAGCGCGCGGGACTTCGACAACGCGCTGGAGCGTGTCGTCGCCGGCGTGCTGTCCAACACCACGCTCAACCCGCGCGAGCGCAAGATCGTCGCCTACCACGAGGCCGGGCACGCGCTCTGCCGAGAGCTCCTGGAGACGACCGAGCGCGTCCACAAGATCTCCATCGTGCCGCGCGGATCGGCGCTGGGCTACGTGATGAACCTGCCCGACGAGGACTCCTACCTCAAGACGCGCGACGAGCTCATCGACCAGATGACCGTGCTGCTCGGCGGGCGTGTGGCCGAGCAGATGGTCTTCGGCGCGGTGACCAACGGCGCCTCCAACGACCTGCACCGCGTCGCGGAGATCACCCACTCGATGGTCCACGACTACGGCATGGGCACCGCGACGGCCGGCACCCGCGCACTCACCGACTCAAACGTGGTCTCCGACCTCACGCGGCGCATCCGCGACGAGGAGCAGCAGGAGCTGGCCTACGAGGCCCAGCAGAACGCGTGGCGCCTGATCTCCTCACAGCGGCCGAAGCTCGAGGAGTTCGCCCAGGCGCTGCTGGCCAACGAGGCGCTGGACCGCGCCGAGATCGACATGATCATGGAGGGCGTTCCTCGCATGGGGCGTGACCCCGGCGCCCCGTCGCTGCGCGTTGCCGCGGCGGTCAAGCACGAGCCCGGCCCGCCGCCCGCCTCGAACTAGACTGCCGGGCATGTTCGCCCGGGTCGACCACATCGGCGTCGCAGTCGAGGATCTCGACGCCGCACTGAAGCTCTACGAAGGCACCTACGCCATGTCGGTCGCCCACCGTGAGGTTGTCCAGGAGCAGGGCGTCGAGGCGATCCTGCTCGACGTCGGGGAGAACCACGTGGAGCTCCTAGCGCCGCTGGGACCGCAGACGCCTGTCGGCCGCTTCCTCACCAAGCGCGGCCCCGGCATCCACCACGTCGCCTACCAGGTGCCGATCATCGAGACGGCCCTCGAGACGCTGCAGGACCAGGGCGTGCGCCTGATCGACAAGACGCCGCGCATCGGCATCCGCGGTTCCCGGGTGGCCTTCGTGCACCCCGCGTCGACCGGCGGCGTGCTGACCGAGATCGTCGAACCCGCCCACGGACTCTGAGGTACACATGGCTTCTCAGCACATCAGCATCGGTTTCCAGGCCAGCCCCCCGATCGCCCTTCGGGTCTCCGACGAGGAGCTCGAGAAGTTCAAGGGCAGCCTCGGCGGCGAGGGCTGGTACGTCCTCGAGGGCGAGGACGGCCGCGTCAACATGAACCTGCAGCACGTGCTCTACTTGCGCACGGAGAAGGACGACGCCCGCGTGGGCTTCGGCCTGAAGTAGCCCGGCTCAGCGCGGGGCTGAGCGGCGACCATATCGTGGGCGCCGTGCACGCCGCCGCCACCAGGACGGACCTCTGGCTCTACCGCCGCATCCGGGGTGCCGCCAAGCCGCCGGCGCCCGTCGCGGCCATCCGGCGCTTCTCGAGCCTCGGCGAGCACGCTGCGGTCTGGCTCGTCCTCGGCGTGCTCGGCGCCGCGCTCGACCGCGCACGGCGCCCACGGTGGACCCGCGCCACCGCCGGCGTCCTGTCGGCCTACCTCCTCAACACGTTGCTCAAGGCGATCGCTCGCCGCAAGCGGCCGCTGTTCGACGACCTTCCGGCCCTCATCAAGACACCGACCGACCTGAGCTTCCCCAGCGCGCACGCGTCCTCCTCGTTCGCTGCGGCGCGCTCGTACTCCGCCCTGCTGCCGGCGGCACCGCTCTACGCCGGCGCCACGGCCATGGCGCTCTCGCGCGTCTTCCTCGGCGTCCACTACCCGTCGGATATCGCCGCCGGCGCCGTGCTCGGCACGGTCGTGGGAAGTGCCGCACGATGAAGGTCGGGATCGTCGGGATGCCCAACGCTGGGAAGTCCTCGCTGTTCAACGCGCTGACCCGCGCCGGCGCCGAGGCAGCGAACTACCCGTTCACGACGATCGAGCCCAACGTCGCGGTGCTCGGCGTGCGCGACGAGCGCCTGGACGCCGTGGCCGAGCTGCTGGGCGCGTCCAACCTCGTCTACGACACGATCGACTTCCACGACATCGCCGGCCTCGTCGCGGGGGCCAGCAAGGGCGAGGGCCTGGGCAACCAGTTCCTGGCCAACATCCGGGAGACCGACGCGATCGTCCACGTCGTGCGCGCGCACCGCGACCCGAACGTCATCCACTCCGAGGGCTCGGTCGATCCGCTGCGCGACATCGAGACCATCGAGACCGAGCTGATCTACGCCGACCTCGAGCAGGCGGAGCGCCGGGCAGCGCGCGTGACCCGTGATGCGCGCGGCGGCGACCGCCTGGCCGTCGCGGAGGAGGCGTGGCTGAAGGACCTGATCCCCGCGCTGCAGGCCGGCAGGCCCGCACGGTCGGTCCCGGTCCCCAAGGATTCCCCGGAGGTCGTGCGCTTCCTCAATCCGCTGACCGCCAAGCCGGTCCTCTTCGTCGCCAACGTCGACGAGGGCTCCGACGAGGTCCCTCCGGAGATCGCTGCGCACGCGCAGGCCAACGGCGCGGGCGTGGTCGCGGTCTCCTCACGCATCGAGGCCGAGCTCTCCGACCTCGACGACGAGGACGCCGCCGTGATGCGCGAGGAGCTCGGGATCGGCGAGTCGGGCCTGCGGCGTGTCGTCCGCGGCGCCTACGACCTGCTCGACCTGATCGCCTTCTTCACGGCGGGCGAGGCCAAGCCGGCGCAGTCCTGGCATCTGCGCCGCGGGCTGACGGCCTGGCATGCGGCGGGGGAGATCCACTCTGACATCCAGAAGGGCTTCGTCCGCGCTGAGGTCATCGGCTGGGACGCGCTCACCGAGGCCGGCGGCTACGCCGGCGCGCGTGACAAGGGAACGCTGCGCGTCGAGGGCCGCGACTACGCGATGCGCGACGGCGACGTGCTCACCGTCAAGTTCACGCCGTAGAGGCTGTTTCACGGAGTCGCCGGTTGGAGGCGACCGCCTCGGGGCGCCGGACGCCAGCCGGCCCCTTGCCGATACCACCGGTATCGGCGGCGGAACCGTCCGTCGTCCGCCACCACGATCCGGCCCCCTCCGAACCACCGCCGTTCCGTGAAACAGCCTCTTGGTCAGCGCCCCATCCGCCCCGGCTTGCGCCGGGTGGACTCGAGGCCCTGTCCGCGCGACTTGCGCACGAGGTAGACCAGCAGCGTCGCGAAGGCGATCGACAGGATCAGGCCGCCGGAACTGCGCCCACTGAACAGCGCCAGCGAGACGAGGCCGGCGAGCAGCGTGCCACCGATGCCGACCGCGACCGTCTGGAAGAAGCCCATCGGATCGGGGCCGGGCAGCGCGAGACGCGCAAGGCCGCCGACGATAGCCCCCGTCACGAGGAGGATCAGCAGGTAGGTGATCAGGTTCATGCCGCCCGGACTACCCGGCGCCGCCGCGCGGAGAACTCGTCCTCCTGCGCGAGCTGCGAAGCGGGCACTCGGCGGCGGCCGCGCAGGATGCCGCGCAGCGCCCAGAGGTCCAGCAGGAGCAGGGCCACGATCAACCCGGCCACGCCCCACGCCGCCAGATCGCCCACCCGTGACGGCGGCGTGGCCAGCACTTGTGCGCGCGCCGTCTCCTGGAACACGGGCGTAGCGGAGAACGCGCGCCGGGCGACGTCCCACGCCGGCTTGCGACGGCCGTCGTAGGTCACCAAGCCCTTGTTGTGGATCGCGTCCTGGTCGCCTGCCGGGTGCGCGCCGCCGTCCCAGTTCGGCTTGACGGCGAACTCGCGCATGGTCCAGTAGATCGCCCCGGCGACGAACGGCACGTCGCGCACGACGCGCAGCACGCGTTCCAGGTAGTCGGCCTGGAAGGCGAAGGTCTGCTTGCGGTCCACGGGCCCGGCGGCCGTCGCCTCGGCACCGAACTCCGTGAGGACCAGCGCCTGACCCGGGTACTTGGCGCGCATGCCCTGGAGGTAGGGCCGCAGGTCGTCCAACCGCGCCGTCGAGCGCTCCGGCTTGCCCTCGTACCACCCGAAGTAGGAGTTCACGCCGAGCAGGTCGAAGGCGGCGAAGGCCTCCTGGCGCACGATCCCCGGGTAGCTCAGCGTGTCCACGGAGACAGGGACGCTGGGGTCCAGACCGCGGGTGAGCGTAGCGGCCGCACGCAGGAACTGCGCCGTCGGGGTCACCTGATTGGGCAGCGGCGAGAGCTCGTTGGCGACCGAGTGGGTGAGCACGGACGGGTGGCGGCGCGCGGCCAGGACGGTGTCGCGCACCGTGGCCAGCGCCTTCGCCCGCTGGCCGGGCGTGCGCAGGAGGACGTCGCGGTGGTAGATCGGCGCCTGGCTCCAGACGAGGATCCCCGCCTCGTCGAGGCGGCGCAGCAGCGCGTCGTTGAGGAGGTAGTGAGCGCGGGTGACGTTCGCGCCGACCGCCCGCAGCCCGTCGACGATCCCGTCCATGTCCGCGGAGGTCAGCGCGGGGCCGCGGCCCGGCTCGTCCTCCTGGATCGACCCGCCACGCAGGGTCATCGCGCGGCCGTTGAGCTCGAGCTGGCCGCCGCGGACGCGGACCTGCCGCAGGCCGATGCGCGAGCGGTCCTGCTGCGCGACGGCGCCGCCGCCGCCTCCCCCCCGCGTAGTGAGCGTGGCGTCGTAGAGCGCCGGGGAACCGGGGGCCCACAGCTCCGGCGGGCCGTGCACGTCGACCGTGAAGCGCACGGGCGCGCGCTCGCCGGGCGCGAGCTCGCGCATGACGTGGCGCGCACGGGTGACGTCCCCCGACCCGGGGGCGCGCAGCTCGACCTCGACGACGGGGCTCTGCGGCCGGCCCGTGCGGTTCTCGGCCTGGCCGTCGACGGTGACCGCCGCCCGGCAGTCCCCGGGGGCGTCGCAGCTCACCTGCGGCAGGATCGCCGCGTCGTGCAGGACGACCGGGCCCAGCGGCACGAGCGTGGCGGGGCGCGTGAGGCCGCCCCAGTTCCACCATCCCTCGCGCGGCTCGCGCCCCTTGCGGTTGTCGACCCGCACGGTGAGCACGTGGCGGCTCCCGGGCTGCAGGGCCCCAAGTTCCACCGTGTGCGGGACGTAGGGATCATCGGTGCGCCCGACCTCGCGGCCGTCGAGGAACACGCGCCCGGCACGCCGGATCTGCTCGAAGCGCACCCCCCAGCCGAAGCCGGGCGGGGCGGCCGGGACCGTGAGGGTGCGGCGGTACCAGCCGACCGTCCCGCCGAAGCGGCTCTCGTCGGGGCGCCCGTCGAAGACGTGGGGCAGCGTCACGGCCTTCGCCCCGGGGAGCCGGGCCGCGGACTGCCAGCGGGCGGCGAGGCCGCGGTCGGCACCGTCCGGCGCGTAGGTCCAGCCCGCGCGCAGCGCGGCGGGAGCCGGGGGCGACGCGCCCGTTGCGGCGCGCGCCGGGGGCGCCGGTGCGGCAACGACCGCGGCGAGGGCGGTGAGGAGGGGGATCAGGCGAAGCACGATGGGCAGACCATGATGGCGCGAGCCGGTCCGCTGAGCTTCGTCAGCCGCGCGCGGTCGCCTTCTCCATGGCCTCCAACCGGGTGGCGAGCCGCTGCATCCCCAGCGCCCGCGCGGCGGCCGCGGCGCCCGGAAAGTCGGTCGGGCCGTCCGCCGGGCGGTCGAGATCGACCTCCTGCAGGGTGGCGATCTCCCGGAAGGCGCGCAGCTGGTCGGCGTCGTCGCGCAGGGCGGCCGCCACGCGCGGCCGCTGGCGCAGCGCCGCCGCGATCGCGCCCTCGAGCGTGTCGTGGTCGACGAGCAGGTCCCGGGCCGTCTTCTCCCCGATGCCCTTGGCGCCGGGGATCCCGTCGGACGGATCGCCGCGCAGCGCGATGAAGTCGGGCACCTGCTCGGGCCGGATGCCGTAGCGGCGCTTCACGTCAGCCACGTCGACGAGCTCCGGGCCGTCCTTGCCGCGCCCGGCCGGGTAGAGCACCGACACCTGCTCGCCCACGCACTGGAACATGTCGCGGTCGCCGGTGAACAGCAGCGCGCGCCCGCCAGCCTCGCGTTCGACGCGCGCGAGTGAGCCGAGCAGGTCGTCGGCCTCGAGCTCCTCGTGGTTGAGCGACGGCCAGCCGAACGCGCCGAAGAAGCCCGGGGCCGCGGCGAACTGCGCGGCGAGCTCAGGCGGCATGGGCGGGCGGTCGGCGTGGTAGGCGGGCAATGCGGCCACCCGGTAGGCCGCGGCCTCGGCCCCGAAGCAGAAGACGACGGCGCGGGCGCCGTGGCGCTCGACGGCCTGCAGCACGAGGTTGGCGGTCCCCAGCAGCGCGTTGACAGCCGCCCCGTCCGGGGCGGTGATCGTGTCCGGCAGGGCGAAGAAGGCGCGGTAGAGCAGCGACGGGGCGTCGACCGCGATCAGCGGCGCGGTGGTGGTCTCGGGCACGGGCCGCACTCTGCCATGGACCTGTGCGCCCCGCCGCGGCACCGACCCCGGTGAAGAACCCGCACCGTGCGGCGTTCCCGAAACGGTGAACGCTCAAGTTCCCGGGAGCAGGCGCCGATTCACCAGGATGCCCCCCGGCCTGGACGCCGTCGGCCGCCGCGCCTTCATCGGTCGCCTCGCCGGCGCGCTGTTCTCGGTGGGCGCCGTCGCTTCGCTGCTCACCAACGCGATCCTGGGCGCCGAGGTGTCGTCCCGCGCGCACCTGGTCGACGCGTTGGCGTTCCTCTCCGGCGTGGTCTGCCTCGTGATCCCGTGGCGCCGGGTCCCGCTGCGCCTCTTCCACATCCTTCCGGTGACGGCCGCCGCTGAGGTGTCGCTGTCGGTCTGGTCGATCGGTGTCCACGGCGGCGTCCACACCTGGTACTTCGTCCTCATCGCCGTCTTCGTCGCGGTCGTCTTCGAGGCGCGGGCGGCGATCGCCGCGCACGCCGCGCTGATCACGGGCTGCCTGTTCCTGCCCGTCGTCTACGTAGACGCCCCGGTCGACGCGCTGGAGACCGCGCTGGTCGCCACCCCGGTCCTGTGGTGCCTGGTCGCGATCGTCGCTGGCTTGAGGGAGAGCCTGAACCGGCGCGAGGCGGGGCTCGCCGCTCTGGTCCGCCGCGACCCGCTGACCGGCGTGGGGAACCTGCGCCTGCTCGAGGAGCGCCTCGCCTACGAGCTCGCGCGCCACCGGCGCGCCGGCCGCGCGCTGGCGGTCCTGCAACTCGACCTCGACTTCTTCAAGGAGGTCAACGACACGCTCGGGCACCTCGCCGGCGACGCCCTGCTGCGTGACGTGGCCGCCGCCCTCGAGGCCCAGGCGCGCGAGGGGGACACGGTCGTGCGCCAGGGGGGCGACGAGTTCTGCCTGCTGGCCCCGGAGACCGGCGCCCTCGAAGCGGGCGCCCTGGCCCAGCGCATCCGTGTCGCCCTGGGTGAGCTCAGCGCGGTTGGCGGGCCGCTGCGGGCAAGCATCGGGATCGCCCTGTTCCCGGTGGACGGGCGCGACGCCGACGCCTTGCGCGCTGCTGCCGATCTCGCGCAGCGGGTGGACAAGACCCGCCCGCGCGGCGCCGCTGCGCCGCGCGGTGAGCGTGCCGCAGCGACGGCCGTGCTCAGCCCGTAGGCTGGGCCGATGATCACCATCAACGGGCTCGATGAGCTCAAGGCGAAGGTCGGCGAGGAGCTCGGCGTCAGCGAGTGGCACGAGGTCACCCAGGAGAGGATCGACGAGTTCGCGCGCGTCACCGGCGACGACCAGTGGATCCACGTCGACCCCGAGCGGGCCAAGGACACCCCCTTCGGCGGCACGATCGCGCACGGCTTCTACACGTTGTCGCTCGGCCCGGCGTTCTCCTACAAGATGTTCACGCTCGAGGGCTTCGCGTTCGGCGTCAACTACGGCGCCAACCGCGTCCGCTTCCCCGCGCCTCTGCCCGTCGGGAGCAAGGTGCGCATGCGCGCGGAGCTCACCTCGGTGGAGGACGTCCCCGGCGGCGCGCAGCTGACCGTGACGCAGACCTTCGAGCGCGAGGGCGGCGAGAAGCCCGTGTGCGTGGCCGAGTCGCTCTCACGCGTGTACGCCGGCTGACGCCTGACGCCTGACGCCTGACGCCTGACGCCTGACGGCTGACGCCTGACGGCTGACGCCTGACGGCTGACGGCTGACGGCTGGCTACGGCGCTGCGTCGCGGAACGCCGGGCGTTCGCGGACGGCCTGCATCACGCGCCGCAGCCGCGGAGCGGCGTCGGCGTTCAGCGGGAGCCTGTCGAGATGCAGGAAGCGCCCGGCCACGGCGCAGTCGGCGATCGTCAGAAGGTCGCCCGCCGCGAACGGGCCGCGCGGGTCCAGCAGCTGATCGAAGCCCGCCAGCGCGCCGTGCAGCGCGGCGAGCCGCTCGGCCTGCTCCTCCTCGGCGACGGGTTCGCCGTAGGCCGCGAACTCCTCGACACCCCACAGGTGCGGGCGCACCTCCAGCGACAGCGAGTCGAGGATGGTGTCGACCCGTGCGCGCCGGTGCGCGTCGGCACCGCGCAGATCCCAGCGCTCCTCGCGCTCGGCGAGGTAGCGCAGCGCGGTGTTGGACTCCGTCACGACGAGGTCGCCGTCCACGAGTGTCGGGATGAGGCCGAAGGGGTGCAGCGCGAGGTACTCCGGCGAGCGCTCCCCGTGGAGCGGAGCCTCGATCAGCCTCGCAGCGAGGCCGAGCTCCGCGAGCAGGATGCGCACCTTGATGGCGTTCGTCGAGGCCGGGTGGTCGTACAGGACGAGCGCTGGCGCCACGGCCGTGTCCCGGCTGGGCTCAGCCCACACGGACGGTCGGGCCGGCGGCGCCGCGGTACACCGCGCGGTACACGCCGGGGCGCGGCAGGCCGGAGCGGTAGCGCCCACCCTTGCCGATCAGCGTCCACTGCGACGTCACCCAGCGGCCATCGCGCTCCCGCGACTGGATCTTCAGCCACGCCCCAGTGCGCGCCGGACGGATCGACCCGAGGATCCAGTTCACGGGCCGTACGGCGGCGCTGCGGGCATCCGGCTGCGCACCGCCCGTGCGTGGCGTCCCGGCCGGCGACGTGCCGATGTCCTTGCGCACGGTCGAGCCGACGACCACGAACGTCGCCCACGTGTCGAAGAGGTCGAACCGGCGCCGCAGGTCCGGCCCGGTCACCAGCACGCGGCCGCGCGACCCCAGCACCTCCGCGCGGACGACCCGGGGTGACACGCCGCGCTTGAGCACGTTGATCCCACGGAAGCTACCGCGGACCAGACCGTTGAGCTTGCGCTCGGCCTGCGCGCGCGTGAAGCTGTACGGCCCCCACCGGTGCTTGGGCGACGCGTCGTCGAACGGGTCCTTGACGCCCCGCAGCCACGGCCGCGGGGTCGAGCCGACGAACGAGTTCTCCACGTTCTCGGTCTGCCCGCCGGAGGTCGAGAAGAAGAACGTGGTCACGGGCTTGCCCGCATAGGTCACGACCTGGTCGCGCGTCGCGGCGACGGCGGCGTCGGTCGCGGGGAACTCCGCCGCGACGCCGCGGTAGACCTGCGACCTCGTGTCGGCGTACTGGGTGAAGCGCCCGCCGGCACCACCGGCGTTGCTGGTGACCGCGTAGGTGCGCGCAGCGACGGCCTGGGTCTTCAGCGCCTCGGCGGGCCAGGACGGCGGGCTTTCGGCGGAGACGACGCCGCGGACGTAGTCCTCGAGCCCGAGGGCGTTGATGACGTCGACCCCGCCCGACCCGTTGCCGTAGAGCTCGAAGGCCCCGCGGTAGGCCCCGACGTCGCGCAGCGTGAGCGCGGCGCTGCGGGTGGCGCCGGCGATACGCAGGGGCGCGGCGAACGTCGCGAGCTTGCGCCCAGTTGCGCTCCTCAGAGCGACGCGCCCAGCGTCGGCGCCGACGACCGAGTAGGTCTTGCCCGGCTGCAGCGAACGCGTTCCGGCGCTGCTCGCGCCGGTGAACGTGGCCGAGCGGGTCCCCGAGCGCAGCAGCACGCGCACGTCGGGCACGGGCGACAGGGTCGCCAGCTGCGTGTCGGTGTAGTACCGGCTGAGGATGTCGCGGTAGCCGAAGCCGTGCTTGGCGTAGCCGAAGGCGCCGTACTGGCTCATGCCGATCCCGTGGCCGAACCCGGCCCCGCGGATGACCAGCCGCGAGGCGCCCTGCGCAGGGGCCGCTGCGGCCAGGAGGACCGTCAGCAGGAGGGCTGGAACGAGCTTGCGCATTACGGAACGGTGACACCTTCGGACGGCCGGGGTTGCGGTCGTATGATCAGCCTAGATGGGTCACCAGTGTCCGTGTGCCGGTAGCAGGTAGATGGCCTCCCGCCGCGCCTCTGATCTGTTCGTCGAGTGCCTCGAGGCGGAGGGCGTCAAGTACGTCTTCGGCATCCCGGGCGAGGAGACGCTCGACCTCAACGAGTCGCTGTCGAAGTCGTCGGTCGCCTTCGTCCCCGTGCGACACGAGCAGGGCGGCGCGTACATGGCCGACATGTACGGTCGCCTTACCGGCCGCGCCGGCGTCTGCCTCGGCACGCTCGGCCCGGGGGCGATGAACCTCGTCACCGCCGTTGGCGACGCCTACCTCGACCGCGCTCCGCTGGTCGCCCTCACCGGCCAGGCGGACATAGAGCGGATGCACAAGGAGTCTCACCAGTTCATCGACCTCGTGCGCCTCATGCAGCCGATCACGAAGTGGAATGCGCGGGTGACGAGCCCGGCGATCATCCCCGAGGTCGTGCGCAAGGCGTTCAAGGTCGCCGAGTCCGAGAAGCCGGGCGCGACACATCTCGAACTGCCCGAGGACGTGATGGCCGCCGACGTCGACGCTTCGCCCCTGCCGCGCCGCCGGCCCGTCCGCCCGGAGCCCGCGGCGCGCGAGCTCTTGAAAGCGGCCGACCTGATCCGCAACGCGATCAACCCGATCGTGCTGGCGGGCAACGGCGTCGTGCGCGCCGGCGGCGCCCCCGCCCTGCGCGAGTTCACCCGCTCGACGGGCATCAGCGTCGCGGAGACCTTCATGGCCAAGGGCCTGCTCGACTACGAGGACCCGCACGCGCTGGGGACCGTCGGCCTCCAGTCGCGCGACTACGCGATGGCCGGCTTCGAGGACGCCGACGTGGTCATCGCCGTCGGCTTCGACCTCGTAGAGCACGCGCCGCAGCACTGGAACCCCAAGCGCGACAAGACGATCGTCGTCATCGACTCCGAGGCCGCGGAGATCGACGGCTACTTCACCCCCGAGGTCGAGCTCGTCGGTGACATCTACCACGTGCTCACGCGTCTGGCGGAGGAGTGCCGCGACGTCCCGCACTCGGGCGGCTCGCACCGGTTGCGCGACGTGATCATGGGGCGCTTCGAGCAGGCCAAGGACGACGACGCGTTCCCCGTGCAGCCACCGCGCGCGCTGTGGGAGATCCGCAAGGCGATGGGCCGCGAGGACATCCTCATCTCCGACGTCGGGCTGCACAAGCTGTGGATCGCGCGGATGTTCCCCGCCCACGAGCCGAACACGGTGATGATCGCCAACGGCCTGGCGGGCATGGGCTTCGCGGTGCCCTGCGCGATCGCGGCCAAGCTCGTGCACCCCAACCGCCGCGTGATCACCGTGTCCGGCGACGGCGGCTTCCTCATGAACGTGCAGGAGCTCGAGACGGCGATGCGGCTGCGCACGCCGATCGTGAATATCGTGTGGGAGAACCAGCAGTACGGCTCGATCGTCTGGAAGCAGGACAAGAAGTTCGGCGAGCACTTCGGGGTCGACTTCACCAATCCGGACTTCGTCAAGCTCGCCGACGCGTTCGGGATGCCCGCCTGGCGCTGTGAGTCGGCCGGCGACTTCGGGCGCCACCTGCGCCACGCGATGAACCTCGAGCTGCCGTCGCTGATCGTGCTGCCCATCGACTACTCCATCGACGTCGCCATCACCGAAGAGCTGGGAACGGAGACCGTGAAGACATGAGTGCCACCGCAGAGACCGAGCGCAGCGTCGTCGCTGCCGTCAAGACCCAGCTGTTCATCGGGGGTGCGTGGCGCGACGCCACCGGCGGGGGGACCATCGACGTCGAGGACCCGTCGACGGGCGAGACGATCGCGCAGGTCGCCGACGCGACGCCGGCTGACGGGGACGCCGCACTGACCGCGGCGTGCAAGGCCTTCGAGACCTTCCGCGAGCACCCGCCGCGCGAGCGCGGGGAGATCCTGCGGCGCGCCTACGAGCTGATCACCGAGCGCACCGACGACCTCGCGCTGCTCATGACGCTGGAGATGGGCAAGCCGGTCGAGGAGTCCAAGGCGGAGATCGCCTACGCCGCGTCGTTCTTCCGTTGGTACGCGGAGGAGGCCGTGCGCATCAACGGGCGCTTCCAGGTCGGCGAGTCCGGCAAGGGCCGGGTGCTGACGATGAAGCAGCCCGTCGGCCCGTGCCTGTTCATCACGCCGTGGAACTTCCCGCTGGCGATGGGCACGCGCAAAGTCGGCCCCGCGATCGCAGCGGGCTGCACGATGGTCGTCAAGCCGGCCAAGCAGACGCCGCTGTCGATGCTCGCGATGGCGGCGATCCTCGAGGAGGCCGGGCTGCCGGCGGGCGTGCTCAACGTGATCACGGCGAAGTCCAGCGGGGACGTCATGGAGCCGCTGATCCGCGACCCGCGGACTCGCAAGCTGTCCTTCACCGGCTCGACCGAGGTCGGCAAGTCGCTCATGGGCCAGGCGACCGACCAGCTCCTGCGCCTGTCGATGGAGCTCGGCGGCAACGCCCCGTTCCTGATCTTCGAGGACGCCGACCTCGACGCGGCGGTCGAGGGCGCGATGATCGCGAAGATGCGCAACGGCGGCGAGGCGTGCACGAGCGCCAACCGCTTTCACGTCGCCGACGCGGTGGCGGCCGAGTTCGCGGAGAAGCTGGGCGCGCGCATGGGGGAGATGAAGGTCGGGCGGGGCTCTGACGACGACTCCGACGTCGGTCCACTGATCGACGACACGCAGCGCGGAAAGGTCGACGAGCTCGTCCAGGACGCGGTCGGGCGGGGGGCGAAGGTGGTCGTCGGCGGCTCGAAGATCGAGGGCGCCGGCTACTTCTACGAGCCGACGGTGCTGGGCGACGTGCCGGCGGACGCGCGGCTGCTGGACGAGGAGATCTTCGGCCCGGTCGCCCCGGTGCGTGGCTTCGCGTCCGAGGACGAGGCGATCGAGGCCGCCAACAACACCGAGTACGGCCTGGTGGCCTACGTCTTCACCCGCGACCTCGAACGCGCGTTTCGCGTCGTGGAGCGCCTGGAGGTCGGGATGATCGGCCTCAACCAGGGCATGGTCTCCAACGCGGGCGCGCCGTTCGGGGGCGTCAAGCACTCCGGCTTCGGCCGCGAGGGCGGCCCGGAAGGGATCGAGGAGTACCTCGAGACGAAGTACGTGGCGATGAGCGTGGGAACGGCGCGGTAGCGGCGCCCGGGTCAGGCGCCCGGGGTGCGGCGTGGGGTGTCGAGGCCGAGTTGGCGTTGTGCTGAGTCTGTCCGTTCCCACTTAGCGGTCCGGCCCCTGCCCACCGTGAGCTGGCCATCGCCACGAAGATCCTCCAGTGCGTCACGAATGGTCGCTTGACTGATGTCGGGGAGGGCGTCGACGATCTGTGCGAAGCGGAACCGCCTTGGCGCCTGCCGCAGAACGTAGTTGCGCGCTTGATCGCGTTTCGTCGTCCCGATGAGCTCCGTGCCCGCGGCCACGCGCTGCTCAAAGTCTGCGTAAGCATCTTCGATGATGCGCAGCAGATACTCCGTCCACGGGGCCAGGTCGTGTTGAGCGTCGTGCCATCCCGACTGACTGTCGCGTAGTGCGAGGTAATAGGAGTTCTTAGAATCGAAGATCCGCTGCTCGATCGAAACGTACCTCGCGACCCCATAGCCGTGCCGCAGCATTTCATTGATGGTCAGCAGCCTTGCCACGCGGCCATTGCCTTCCTCAAACGGATGGATGGTTAGGAAGTCGACGATCAACGCCGCGACAAGTAGAAGCACAGGAACCCGCCGCTCCCCCACCGCCTGTTCGTAACGGGCCACGAGCTCGGCTAGCTGCCATTGCGTCGGCCGTCCCGCCGGGACCGTTTCGAAGATCACGGTCCGGGATCCGTCGGCGTTGCGTGTGCCGATGAAGTTGTCGATGGCCTTCGTCTTGCCGGCCGAGGGGTCCTCCGTGTGACGCATGAGCGTGCGGTGCACGTGCAGGACGAGCGGAACGCTGAGAGGCTCCGGATCCTTGGCCACGAGATAGTCGATGGCGTCGCGGTAGCCGGCGAACTCGCTCTCGGACCGATTGGCATAGGCCCCCGTCGCGCCGCCGCGCACGAGCTCGAGGGCGCGATCGTCGTCCAACACCACGTCTTCGATCGCGCTGGACGCTGTGATCGAGTCAAACCGCGTGCGCGCCGCGAGCCGCTCGAGGACTTGGGGAGCCTGCGTGCGAAACAGCTCTTCTCGGCCCCGGCTGTTGTCGACGCTGGTGAGTAGCTGCACCGTGTGCAGCGGGATGCGCTCATGGCGCCTGGCAATGTCGGAGAACGAGCGCAAATCTAGGAGGTCGGCGGAGCTTTTGACACTTTAGTCAAGATGAGTGTCAGTTTGGAAGGGGCGGGAGTCTTGCGTATGCTGTACACAGACTACGCTCGACCGTCACCTCTACACCCGTGCTTGCGCCCATCCCGCCCCGGAACATCCAGACGACCCAAGCCGCCACGAAGGCGGCGATTCGTGCCGAGCTCGATGGGCTTGGCAGTCGCTTGGCCGCCTTTCGCGATGCCGCCTCGAGCGAGCTGGAGCGGCTCGCCGCTTTCCGCTGGGTTACCGAACGGGCGGACTTGGCTGGCAACGAAGTCGCAGAACGCGCGGGTGTCTCGCGGCAGACGCTGGTGAACCTGCAATCCAGCGAGCGCGGCCTTGTCTACCAGTGGCCGATCGATCTGCGTGTGCTCTTGGAGCTTGGGCTCGGCGGTCCGCACAGCACGGAGAACTTGATCGGTTCGCTCGGCCGCGTTCCCATCGCTTCGCATCAGGTCGTGGCAGCCATCGAACGCCTTGCCGCCGAAGGTCTGATTGGCGTGATCAGTCGTTCCCCTTCAGACACCCACGTACCGATGACCTACTGGCAGATCACCGCTCGCGGCCTGGAAGACCTTCCACGCCGTCTACGCCATGCAGCGATGCCGCCTTCGCGGACGTGGACGGCCTACGTCGTCTCTAGTCCCGCCGAGGCCAATGCCATCGCGGAAGCTGGCGAGAAAGCGCTCGGCGAGCACGGGACCGCCGTGATCCCCGGCGGAACTGTCCACGGGATGGATCAACCGGAGGTCGCGTTCCGGGTGGAGGCTTCCGATCCGGTAGCAGCGCAGTCGACCGCCGTAGCCCTTTTCAACGAACTGCGAGCTTGCGCTGGTCTCGGCCAGCGAACGTCGCCGGTCGTCGTGTCGGCGCTCGTCGCACCACAACGGTCGTGAGACGCGCGCCCTCATCGGTCCGCGCCATCCTCGAACGACAGCGTGCCAGCCCGCGAGGGGATGCGCCCGCGCGGGATCACGGTCAGCAGCGACAGCCGCTTCGTCTACACCGGCGTGGGTGGGGACGGCAACTCCGGCCTGGCGGTGTTCCGCCGGGGGTAGCGCCGCGAGGAACGCGGAGGGCGAGTCGAAGAAGTCCAGTCCCTCGGCAGCGTCCCCGAGCCCGTCACCTCCCCAGCCCTCGCGCGGGAAGCGGACCGGGAACGGCAGCCACCGCCCCCCCCACCCGTCTTTGCGCGAGCTCCGGTGTGACCACTTGTGCGAGCCACGCAGAAGCCGGGCGGACGCCTTCGTCAGAACCCCGTCAGCCGGTTCCTCGCCGGGGGCGGGTCGTTGAGCGAGAGCACGAAGGTCGGCGGCGGGATCGTGTGCTCGCCGCTGGTGGGGATGATCGCGGTGCCGATGGAGAAGTACTCGATGACATGCGAGTTCCAGCCGTGGTTGTGCTCGGTGAGCTGCACGCCGACGACGCCCTCCGCCTCGACGGCCTCGGCCTCGGCCTGCATGCGCTCCATCGCGAGCTCGCGGGCGTCATACCGGCCCGGGCGGCCCGAGAGCCTTGAAATGGTGAGCCCGTCCCACAGGTTCCGGACGCATGTTCGATGTCGAACGGCACGGGTGCCCCAACAAGCTCAAGTAGCACGATCGCGGTCCGACCTCAGGGGCCAACGGGCGCAAGCGCGCCTCAGATCATCCCCCTCCCGAAAGACCTCACCCATGTCGAACTTCACCAAGCGTCGCGGGCTCGTGCTCGGCGTCGTTGCTTCCCTCGTCCTCGCCGGTGGCGCGTACGCGTACTGGACCGCCGGCGGTTCCGGCACCGGTAGCGGTTCGGCCGCCGGCAGCACCACGGCGCTGACGGTCAACCAGACCACGACGCTGGCCGCCATGTACCCGGGCGACTCCGCCCAGACCATCAGCGGCACCTTCGCCAACACCAACTCGGGGCCGATCCGTGTCAACACCGTCACGGCGTCGATCGCGTCGGTCGTCAAGGCCGCCGGCGCCGCCTCCGGAACGTGTGACGCGACCGACTTCACGCTCGCCAACGCCGTCATGACGGTCAACGCCGAGATCCCGGTCGGATCGGGCCAGGGCGCCTGGACCGGCGCGACCATCAAGTTCAACAACAAGGCGTCCAGCCAGGACCAGTGCAAGGGCGCCACCGTGAACCTGAGCTACGCCATCGCCTAGCGAGGTCTCTCAGGGCGGGACCGCTGCTGCCGCACGGCGCGCAGCGGTCCCGTCCTCGGAGGGGACCACGAACGTCCGCTCCCACCGGCCCACCCGATGACCAACGCCGCAAAGCTCACCGTCATCGCCGCCCTCGGGCTCGCCGCGCTGGTCCTCAGCGCGCAGGCCGCTCAGCGGTCGGCCCACGCCACCAAGGCGAAGACACCTTCCTTCAGGATCTCCGGCGGCCTGCGCCTGCCGATGCGGCCCGGTCTGTCGCAGCCCCTGAACCTCGAGCTGCGCAACCCCCACCGGGTCGCGATCTCCATCACGCGCCTGCGGGCGACCGTGGTGGTCGACGCCGCCCACCGCAGGGCGGGGTGCACGCCCAAGCGCGACTTCGTCGTCCGGCAACTGCCCGCGCGGGCGTACCCGCTGCGTCTCGAGGCGCGGCGCGCGGCGCGCCTCTCGGCCCTCGGCCGCCGGTCGCAGCTGCGCGTCGGCATGCGCGACCTTCCCACCGTCGATCAGAAGGCCTGCAAGGGCGCGCGCCTCACGCTGCGCTACTCGGGCCGGGCGTTCCCGCGACGCCTCGCGCGGCGGCGCGCTGCCCCGGCGACGGGCCGGGGGCGATGATGGGGCGCCTGCTCGCTCCCGTGCTGGTGGTCCTGGCGTTGCTGACCGCGGCCCCCGCGGAGGCCTACTGGCAGCCGCCCGGAGGCTCCGGGTCCGGCACCGGTCCGGTGGGGACGCTGGCGGCGACCGCGGCGCCCGCGGCGTCGGCGACCCAGCAGACCGTCACCGTGTCCTGGGCGCAGACCTGGGTCGGCGGCAACATGCTCGGCACGATCACCGGAGGGGGCTACACGGTCAAGCGCTACCCGGCGGGCGGTGGCGCCTCGGCGACCCCGGGCACCGCGTGCAACACGACGATCACCGGCGCGGCCGCCACGCTGAGCTGCCAGGAGACCGCCGCGCCCGTGGGGTCCTGGCGCTACACGGTCACGCCGCTGCTGAGCTCCTGGACCGGTCCGCAGAGCGCGACGAGCGCCATCGTCGACGTGGCGCCTGTCGCGCCCTCGCTGACGTCGGTCACGGCTCAGAACCCCACGTCGGGGCAGACGACCGGGAACATCCAACTCGCGTGGGGCGCCGTGACGAGTGCCACGGGCTACAACGTCTTCCGCCGGACCACCTCCGGGAGCTACAACTTCAGCTCGCCGCTCAACGGGGGTACGCCGGTCACCGCGACGACCTACACCGACCCGGGCACCGGCCTGACGGGCGGGGTGACCTACGCGTACGTGATCCGCGCGGTCGCCGGCACGCTCGTGAGCACCAGCAGCAACGAGCGCTCCGACGCGGCGATCGCCCGCCCGGCGGCGCCGACCGGCGTGACGGCCAGCCCCGCGCCCGCGGGCAACATGAGCCTCGGCTGGACCAGCGTCGCCGGTGCGGCCGGCTACAACGTCTACCGTCGCACGACCACGGGCACCTACGCCTACGGCTCCCCGCTGAACGGCTCGACGCCGGCGGCCGGCCCCACCTACACCGACGTGACCGCGGTGAACGGCACGAGCTACCGCTACGAGATCCGCACCGTCATCACCGGCGCCGGCGGGGCCCAGGTCGAGAGCGTCAGCAGCGCGGAGACGGCCGCAGCGACCTCTGATGCGATCGCTCCGACCGCCGTCACCATCGCCGACCCGGGGACCCCGCGCAACGGCAGCGTGACCCTCTCAGCCACCGCAACGGACTCAGGGTCAGGCATCGCCTCGGTGCGCTTGCAGTACGCACCGACGGGGACGATCACGTGGACCGACGGCTGCACCGGCACCACCTCGCCCTACTCGTGCAGCCTGGACACGGCCGCGCTGCCGGACGGGCTCTACGACCTGCGCGCCGTCGCCACCGACGTCGCCGGGAACACCACGATCTCGACCTCGGTGACCAACCGCCGCTTCGACAACACGGGCCCGGCGACGACCATGGGTGACCCGGGCGCGTACGTGCGCGGCGTCGTCAACCTGACCGCGACAGCCACCGATCCGGGGACCGGGGTCGCATCGGTGCGCATCCAGGGCACCGCGACGGGAACGACGGCCTGGGCCGACATCTGCACGGACACCACCAGCCCCTACTCCTGCCCCCTGGACACGAGGTTCCTGGCGGACGGCGGATACGACCTGCGCGCCATCGCCGTCGACGCGATCGGCAACACCACCACCTCGGCGCCGGTCGTCAACCGCGTGGTGGACAACACGGCGCCGACGGGAATCAACGTGCAGGCCACCAACAAGGCCGGCGGGACGGCCGGTAAGCCCGAGACGGGCGATGTCGTTACCTACACCTTCTCCGAGCCGATGAGCCCCACGTCGATCCTCGCGGGCTGGTCGGGTGCTTCGACACCCGTGGTCGTGAGGTTCACCAACGCGACGCCGAGCGTGATCACGGTGTTCGACGCCGCCAACGCAACACAGCTGTCCCTGGGCAGCTTCAAGTCGACCAAGAACTACGTGACCGCCAACACGACGTTCACCGCGTCGACCATGGTGCGCACCGGCAACGTCATCACGGTGACCCTCGGCACCGCGAGCGGCGCGACGTTGACCGCGACCGGAACGAGCACGCTCCAGTGGACCACGTCGACCGCGGCCACCGATCTTGCCGGGAACCCGATGACCGCCGGGACGATCGCCGAGACCGGCGTGCTGGACCTCGACTTCTAGCCCCATCCCCTACCCTCGCCGCGGTGCCCCGCGTCGTCGACCTCTCCGCGCCCATCGTGGCCTCGCCCCCCGAGCTCCCGGAGGCTCTGCGGACCGACATCGAGTTCTCCGGGCACGCCGCGGGCGCCGCGCAGATCAAGCAGTTGCTGGGCGTGGAGCCCGGCCTGCTGCGCGACGGCGAGGGGTGGGCGACCGAGCGCTTCACGAACTTCGGCACCCACAACTCGACGCACGTCGACGCGCCCCGGCACTACAACTCACGGGTCGGCGGGCAGCCTGCCCAGACGATCGACGAGCTGCCGCTGGAGTGGTTCGTCGCGCCCGGCGTGATCCTCGACTTCGACGGCCGCGCAGACGGCGACGTCATCGAAGCCGAGGACGTCGAGCGAGCGTTGGAACATGCCGGCCACGATCTTCAGGGCGGCGACATCGTCCTGGTGCGCACGGGCCGAGACGCCTTCCTCGACCAGCTCGACTACATGGCACGCGGGTGCGGCGTGAGCGCCGCAGCAACGCACTGGCTCTTCGACCGCGGCGTGCGGGTCATGGGCATCGACGCCTGGGGCTGGGACGCCCCGCTGCACCTCCAGGCCGAACGGGCCAAGGAGGAGCAGGCGGCCGGGATCTTCTGGGCCGCGCACCAGGCCGACCTCCCCTACTGCCAGATCGAACGGCTGTGCAACCTCGGCGCGCTGCCGCCGACGGGGTTCACCGTGAGCTGCCTGCCGTTGCGGATCATCGGCGGATCGGCAGCGCCCGCGCGCGCCGTTGCCATCATCCCGTGAGCATGGTTCCCCACGCGCGGCCCATCGCGGCGCTGATCGCTGCCCTCATCGTCGTCTCCGCGCTGGGCGGCCCGACCGCGACGGGCTCCGCCATCCCCGACCCCGAGCAGGCGCTGCCGCTCACCTACGCGGGGCCCGACGGGCGCGCGGTGCTGCAGGACGGTTGGATCGTGCGCCGCGACCCGGCCGCGCGCGGCGCGGACCGCGGCTGGCAGCGCGGGGGGTTCACCGGCGGCCGGGTCTCGCTGCCGTTCTCCCCGAACGCCCGGCAGGTCACCGGCCCGGCGGGCGTTCGGTCCTTCGAAGGGTCGGTCGCGTGGTATGAACGGACCGTCGAGGTGCCCCGGGACGGCGACTACGCGATCCGCTTCGAGTCGGTCAACCACCACGCGACCGTGTGGCTGGACGGGCGCCGCCTCGGTGACCACGTCGGGACCTACCTGCCCTTCGAGCACATCGTCCGGCTTGCCGCCGGGCGCCGCCACCGGTTGGTCGTGCGCGCCGACTGGCGCGACCCCGCCAGGCTCAAGCGCGAGGCATGGCACCGGACGTGGTTCAACTTCGGGGGGATCAACCGCGAGGTGACCCTGCGCCCGGTCGGCGCGTCGACCCTCGCAGCGCCGGACGTCGAGACGCACCTCGTGGACAGCGACGCTGTCGTCACGGTCAGCGCGCAGGTGCGCAACCGCGCCGCCCAGGCGCGGACGATCGGGGTCCTCGGCGCCCTCGCCCGCGGCGACCGTCGCATCCGGCTCCCGTTCCGGCCGGTCCGCGTCGCCGCGGGCGCCGAGCGCCGGGTGAGCGCGCGGGTACGAATCGAGGATCCGGACCTCTGGCAGCCCGGCGACCCCCGCCTGCACGACCTCGAGCTGGTCGTCCCGGGCGAAGCCGGCTACCGGGCCCGGATCGGCCTACGGGAGCTGCGCCGCAGCGGTGACCGCGTCCTGCTCAACGGCCGCCGGCTCGAGCTCCACGGCGCCTCCATCCACGAGGACGCGCGGCTGCGTGGCGACGCGCTGACCGGCCCCGACATGGACCGCCTCGTCGCGGGCCTCAAGGCGGTCGGGGCCAACGCCACGCGCTCCCAGCACCCGCTGCACCCCGCCCTGCTGGAACGCCTCGACGCCGCCGGCATCGTCCTGTGGCTCGGCGTCGGCCCGGTCGACGCGCCGGGTGCGTGGACGTCGAAGACCCCCGCGTTGCGCGAGCAGGCGCGCCACCGTGTGCTGGACACCGTCCGGCAGTCCCAGGTCCACCCGTCGGTGATCGCCTGGAACCTGGCCAATGAGGTCGCCGGCAACGGTCACCCCGACGGCCAGGCGCAGTACGTCGACGCCATGGCGCGGGAGCTGCACCGGGTCGATCCGGGGCGCCTGGTCGCGCTCGACGTCTGGGGAGCCCATCCGCCCCGCGGCGCGCTCGGCCCCATGTACGACCACATCGACGCGATCGGCTTCACCAACTACGTCGGGTGGTATGAGCAGCCGCTCGCGCCGCAGCCCGTCGTCGCCGCCCTCCTGAAGCAGCGTCTCGCGCTCGCCCGCCGTGTCTTCGCGGGCAAGGTGCTGGTGGTCACCGAGTTCGGCGCGGAGGCCAACCGCCGCAACGCGACCACAGCGCCCGGCGGGTTCGCGTTCCAGTCACGGCTGCTGGCGCTGCACATCAGGACCTACCGCAGGCTGCCCGGCGTGAGCGGGATGCTCGTCTGGAACCTGCGCGACTTCGCCGTGGCCCCGTCGTTCGCCGGCGGGTCGATCACGAGCCTCGTCCCCACGATCAAGCTCGTCAAGGGAGTCAACCAGAAGGGGCTGCTCGAATACGACGGGCACCCGAAGCCGGGCCTCGCCGCCGTGCGCCACGCGTTCGCGGGCCTGGGCGACGGGCTCGGGGTCCGGCCGACAGGGCCCTGATCAAGGCCGGAAGGTCATACCTGATGGATGCCGCTGGGCTTATCGCCTTCCAGGCCGTGTCGAGGATGACGCCCCCGGGTCGTCGATCTTCCCGTCCCCGCACCGCGGGCGGGCCGATTTCAGCCGATGTTGCCGGCGGCGATCGTGCGCAGGTCGACCGTCTCGTCGTAGACCTTGGGGTCGACGCCCGCGTCGAGCGCGACGTCGCGCAGCGGCCGCCCGGAGTCGGCGGCCTGCTTGACGATCTCCGCCGCCTTGTCGTAGCCGATCACCGGGTTCAGCGCGGTGGCCACGGCGAGGGTCGCGCCGGCCGAGCGCTCCGTCCCCGCCTTGTTGGCGGTGAGGCCGTCCACGCACTTCTCTGCGAAGGCGCGACAGGTCGAGCTCAACAACGTGATCGAGCCGAGCAGGTTGCGCGCGATCAGCGGCACGCGCACGTTGAGCTCGAACTGCCCCTGCATGCCGCCGACGGTGATCGCCGCGTCGTTGCCGATGACCTGCGCGCAGACCTGCAGGACGACCTCGGGGATGACCGGGTTGACCTTGCCGGGCATGATCGAGGAGCCCTTCTGCAGCTCGGGCAGGTAGATCTCACCGATGCCCGCGCGCGGCCCCGAGCCCATCAGCGCGAGGTCTCCGGCGATCTTCGTCAGCGAGACGGCGATCACCTTGAGGGCGCCGCTGAGCTCGACCAGCGCGTCGCGGTTGCCCTGCGCCTCGAAGGGGTCGGCGGGCGCCTCGATCTTCAGCTTCGAGTCCTTGGCGAGGAGCTTGCGCGTCTGCGCGGCGAACTTCGGATGCGTGTTGAGCCCGGTGCCCGTGGCGGTGCCGCCGAGCGGGATCTGGCGCACGTGCACCAGCGCGGCCTCGACGCGCTCTTGCGCCAGACGCAGCTGCGCGGCGTAGCCCGCGAACTCCTGGCCCAGGGTGACGGGCACGGCGTCCATCAGGTGCGTGCGCCCGGCCTTGACGACGTCGGCGAACTTCGTGGCCTTCTTGGCGAAGGACCGCTCCAGCTGCTTCAGCGCGGGCAGCAGCTCGTTGGTCGCCTGGTCGAGCGCGGCGAGGTGGACCGCCGACGGGAACACGTCGTTGGAGGACTGACCCATGTTCACGTGGTCGTTGGGGTGGGCGCTCTTGCCCGCGAGCGCCGCGATGACCTCGTTGGCGTTCATGTTCGACGACGTGCCCGACCCGGTCTGGAAGACGTCGATGGGGAACTGGGCGTCGTGGGTCCCGGCGGCGACCTCGGCCGCGGCGGCGGCGATGCGCCCGGCGAGGTCAGCGTCGAGCAGGCCAAGCTCCGCGTTGGCCCGCGCGGCGGCGCCCTTGATCGCGCCGAGCCAGTGGATGACCGCGGGCGGCACAGGCTCGCCGGAGATCGGAAAGTTGTCGACGGCCTTGGCGGTCTCGCCGCCGTAGAGGCGCTTCGGGGCCATGTGGTTCTCCTGCTGTCGAGGTGGGGCGAGAAGGGCCCACGGAGCCTATTGGCGCCCCACGTTCGCGGGCGGGCTACCGTGTGGTTGCATGAGTCGCTTGCGCCCCGCTCTCCTCGTCCTGGTGCTGAGCGCCGTGTGCGTCCCGAACGCCTCGGCGATCGTCGGCGGCACGAACGTCCCCGCCGGACAGCGGGGGTACGTCGCGTACATCGAGATCGACGGCTCCTTCGCCTGCACGGGCACCCTCGTGACCCCGACGCGCGTGATCACCGCCGGCCACTGCAGCGCGATCAGCGGCGCGGTGACCCCGACACCGGTGATCTCCATCGCGCAGCCCCCGCAGCTCATCTCGGTCACGTTGGGCAGCGTCAAGCGCAACGACCGCGCGGGCGAGAAGCCCGGCGTCAAGTCCGTCACCGTGCACCCGAAGTACACCTTCGAGAACGGCAGCGGCTACGATGTCGCCGTGCTCGAGCTGGCGCGGCCCTCGGTGCAGGCGCCGGTCAAGATCGCTGCGCCCGGCGAGGAGGGCCTGTGGAAGCCGGGCACGCTCGCGCAGATCGCGGGCTTCGGCACCACCAAGTCCGAGGGCGACACGCCGGACACCATGCAGCAGGCGCAGGTGCCGATCGTCTCCGACGCGACCGCGAAGGGCGCGTACCCCGACTCCTTCGAGGCCGCGACGCAGATCGGCGCCGGCTACCCGCAGGGCGGCACCGACAGCTGTCAGGGCGACTCCGGTGGCCCGCTGCTGGTCCCCGCGGCCGACGGGTCGCTGCGGCTGGTCGGCGACACGAGCTATGGCAACGGCTGCGCACAGCCCGGGTTCCCGGGGATCTACGGTCGCGTCGCCGGCTCCGAGCTGCGCTCCTTCGTCACCGGTGCCGCCCCGGGCTCCTCCGCACCGGCTCCGGCCGGAGCACCGGCTCCGGCCGGAGCACCGGCCACCGCGCCTGCCGCCGCTCCGACGAGCAAGAAGAAGGCGGCGCGCCGCAAGCGCTGTGCGTCGATGCACCGCGGGTCCAAGAAGCACAACCGCAGCAAGCGTCACAAGCGCGCGGTCAAGCGCTGCCTTGCCCGGCGCCGCGCGAAGCTCTCCCCCCGGTAGAGCCCCCGGGTCAGCCGCAGAACGCGGCCAGCTCGCGGGCCACACCGACCGGGTCGTCGTAGGCGATGAGGTACCCCGTCGACGCAAGGACGCGCAGCTGACCCGCGGGCAGCAGGTCGAGCGCCTCCTCCGCGCCCGCCAGGGGGTGGAGCCGGTCCTGGTCGGCCCACAGGAGGAGCACCGGCATGGTCAGCCCGGGGTAGCAGTCCAGGAGGTCGCGCCAGCCGCCGTCGCCCTGGCTGCGGACGAACTTGCCCCAGGCGCGGGCGCGGTTCGTGTTGCCCCCGACGTCGGCCAGGGCGTGGCGCAGGAGGTCACGCGCCTCCGGGTTGGCCCGCGCGGTCAGGCGGACGCCGCGCTCCGGGCGCAGGGCAGCGCGCGCGGCGTGCGCGACCGCGCGATCGAGCCCGGGCACCGTCGCCGCCCGGGCCGCCAGGCGCCAGGGGCCGCGGGCGGCCGAGCGCTCGGGGCGCCGGTGCAGGGTGTTGGGCATCAGCACCAGGCGCCGCGGCTGCAGGCGCTTGTCGGCGTGCGCTCGCAGCAGGATCTGCGCGCCCAGCCCGTGCCCGGCTACCAGCGGGCGCGGGCCCGCCGTCTCCACGCAGAAGGCGGCCATGACCTCGGCGAGCCACCCGAGGCTGTACGGGTGCCGCGGCCGGTCCTCGGAGTCGCCGTGCAGGGGGAGGTCGGGCATGACGATGCGGAAGCGGTCAGCGAGGTGCTCGACGACGGGGGCGAACTCGCGGTGGCTGAGGCCGGCGGAGTGCAGCAGGACGATCGCCGGCCCGGCGCCCGCCTCGCGGTAGGCGACCCGCGCGCCGTCGGGCGCGTGCCACAACCGCAGCTTCACCCGTTGGCCTGCCCGGCGCGCAGCCCGCGTCGCACCGACGCGGCGATCGCGGCGTCGCCTCGCGCGAGCGACCCAGCGCGCAGCTCGACGCGCCGCACCAGCTCGATGCCCACCCCGTTGGTGCGATCACCGCCGCGCCGCGCCGCGCCGGTGAGGTAGCCGAGCGCTACGGCGGCGCGATCGTCGCCGCCCTCCGCGCGGTCGAACAGCCGGTCCGCCGCGCGTGACATCGCAATGCCGACGTTCTGCAGCTCGCCGTCGGTGCGCGCGTTGCGCACGCAGTCCGACAGGCGCGAGCCGTCGCTCAGCACGACGGCGCCGGGTGCCCGAGCCAGGGCCCGCACCAAGGTCTGCGGCTCGTCGGTGCAGCCGGCCGCCAGCGGGTCCTGCTGCCCGCCGCACCCTGCGAAGGCGAGCCCGATCGCCAGGCACAGCCGCAGCCCCATCACCGCATCCTAAGAGGCTGTTTCACGGAACGGCGGCGGTTCGGAGGGCGCCGCGAGGGCGGTCGCCTCCAACCGGCGACTCCATGAAACCGCCTCCAAGTCAGGCGGGTCAATCCCCTTCGGCTTCAGGCAAAGGGGCCGGAACCTCGAACCCGCGCGCAGCGCAGCCGCGCTCGATCTCGGCGATCACGGTCTCCATGACGCGGACGCGCGCCCAGCGCTTTGAGTCACCCTCTACGAGGTGCCACGGGGCGTCGGACGTGTCCGTGTGCTCGAGCATGTCCTCGACGGCCGCCTCGTAGGCCGGGCGCTTCTCGCGGTTGCGCCAGTCCTCGTCGGTCAGCTTCCAGGACTTCAGCGGATCCTTCTGGCGGCGCTCGAAGCGCTCGAGCTGCTCCTGCTCGGAGATGTGCATCCAGAACTTGATGAGGATGGTGCCCTCGTGCACCAGCAGCGTCTCGAAGTTGTTGATCTCGTCGTAGGCCCGGCGCCACTGGTCCTCGGTGGCGAAGCCCTCGACCCGCTCCACCAGGACGCGCCCGTACCAGGTGCGGTCGAAGACAGCCATGCCGCCGAGCCCCGGCACCGCGGGCTCGAAGCGGTGCAGGAAGTGGTGGCGCTTCTGGTCGGGGGTGGGCGCAGCGAACTGCGCGACGCGGACGTGGCGCGGATCCATGGGCGCGACCAGCCGCTTGATCGCGCCGCCCTTCCCGCTGGCGTCCCAGCCCTCGAGCAGAACGCAGACCGCCGGCCCGAGGTCCGGCTGGTCGTCGGCCGAGCGTCCGAGGAGGCCGCCGAGCGCGAGGCGCAGCTGCGTGAGGCGCACGCCGCCCGCGGCCAGACGGGCGGTCTCCTCCTTGCGTTTGAACGACAGGTCCAGGTCGAGCTCGGCGAGACGGTTGGCGCGCGGCATGGCGCGATTCTGCCCGAAAGCTGCGCAAAGGCGCATCTGCCTGCAGCCGACGGCCCGCCCGCCGATCAATGGGGCGAGATGAGCGCCGCCCCCGCACCCCAGAACCGCCTCGGTCTGACGACGTCCGAAGCCGCCCGCCACCTCGGCGTGTCGCTGTCGACGATCCGCCGCTGGTCCGACGCCGGCGCGCTGCGGGGCTACCGCACCCCCGGCGGCCAGCGCCGCTTCAGCGTGCAGCAGCTCGACGAGTTCATGGACACGCTGCAGAGCACCCCGGCGCCGCCGGACCGTCGCGGCTGACCCGCGCACTCCTTCTCCCTGCACGCCGGCTCCCGTCCTGCATCAGGCCTTGCGCTCCTTGCGTAAACTTCACCAAGGCTCGATACCTCCGGCATGGGTTTCGTCAGAACCAACGCCGCTGCCGCCATGCTCGGGGTCAGCCCCAACACCCTTCGCTCGTGGGAACGCCGCTTCGGCTACCCAGAGCCACGGCGCACCGCGGGCGGCCACCGGCAGTTCGAGCTGACCGAGATCGAGGCACTGCGCTCCGCCTTCGAGGAGACCCACAACGTCTCGTCCGCCGTGTCCATGGCGCGCGAGCGCGGTGCCGGCCCCGCGACCCCGGCCCGGCTGCGCGCCGCCTTCGGCCGCTTCGACGAGCGTGAGGCCGACCGCGTGCTCGAGGAGAGCCTTGCCGTGCGTTCGATCGAGCGCACGATCGAGGAGGTGCTGCTCCCCGGTGTGGAGGCGCTCGTCGGCGAGGAGGACGACGCGGCCACGCCCCGTTCCCCCGAGTTCGGCTTCGCCTGGCGCTGGGCCGCCGGGTGGCTCGCCGCCAGCCGCCGCGCCGCCCCGGCGGCCGTCCGCGACGAGGGGATCCTGATCTTCGACGCCAGCGGCCCCGACGACGTGGACGCGCTGCACGCGCAGGCGCTCGAGCTCGTGCTGCGCCGCGGTGGGCTGCGCACGCTGATCCTGTCCGCCGACCTCGACCCGGCGCGGGTCGGGCGCGCGCTGCACGCCTTGACGCCGCGCGCCCTGGTCCTCACCGGCCGCGGAGCGACGCTGGACGCCTTTGGCCGCATCGTGTTCAGCGCCCGGCGTGCCTGCGGCGAGCGGGTGGAGATCTTCGACTACCGCGGCGCGCTCCCGGAGACGGGGGCCAGCACGGTGCCGCGCCTGGGGACACGGCCGCTGGCGGCCAAGGACCGCTTGGTCGACGCGCTCGAGGGCCGCGAGCGTGCCGATCCGCGGGAGCGCCAGCAGCTTCGCGCCGCGGCCGCCGCGGTGGTCGCAGCCGGCTAGCACCCAACGACCCGGTCCGTCCTCACGGGTTGGCCCCCAACATCGCAGCCTCTATGTTGGTCACCTGCACTTGGACTCCTGCCAGGGCGCCGCGTCGATGATCGAGACCTCTCACACGCAGCCGCAGGCCCCAGTGGGCGACACGCTCACCGCCATTTCCAACGGGATGGTGGCGCTGCTCAAGGAGTTCTACGGGAAGGGCCCGACGCGGGCGAAGTCCTACTACCAGGACGATCTCGTCGTGTGTGTGCTGCGGGGCGGCTTCTCCCGCGTCGAGCAGACGCTGCTCGAGGGCGGCCGGGGCGCCGCCGTCATCCAGCAGCGGATGGAGTTCCAGGAGTTGATGCGCGATCGCTTCGTCGAGGTGATCGAGCGGGCCACCGGCCGGGGCGTGGTCGGGTTCATGAGCGGCAATCAACAGCACCCAGATCTGATGTGCGAGGTGTTCGTGCTTGCTCCCACCGATCTGACCGACGACGACGATGACGCCGCAGGCGGCTCGTCGCTGCCGCCCCTCTGACGTTCGCTCGGGTCGGTCCGCGACCGTCGTCATAGTCGGCCCCGCGATGACGCTCGTCCCCGGCGACCCGCTGGCGCACCGTGCCCTGGAATCGCTGCTGCGCGCGGAGGCAAGCGTCCGCCGGCGGCTGTCGAGCGATCTCGAGCGCGAAGGGCTGTCGGCTTCCGGCTTCTCCGTGCTCGTGATCCTCACGACGGCCGGCGGCGAGCTCGAGCTGCGGGCGCTGCGCCACCGGCTGCGCACGTCCAAGGCCAACGCGACCGAGGTCGTGACGACCCTCGAGGGGCGCGACATGGTCATTCGCCAACGGTTGCCTGCCGACCGGCGCGCCGCGAGCGTGCGCCTCACCCCGGCGGGCCGAGAGGTCGTCGACCGGTTGTTCCCCGAGCACACCGAACGCGTGAGCACGGCCTTCGCCGTGCTCGACGAGCACGAGAAGCGCTCGCTCACCGAGATCTGCCGCAAGCTCGCCGCCTGACCCCGCGGGTCGCGACGCGGGCCCTTGCGAGAATGCGCCGCAGCCATGGCCCGCCGCCCCGTCGACCCCAGCCAGTCGCTGCCCGACCTCGAGCAGGAGGTCCTCGCGCGGTGGTCTGAGCGCGACATCTTCGCCGAGTCGCTGCGCCGTCGTGCCGGGCGCCGGCCGTTCGTCTTCTACGAGGGCCCGCCGACCGCCAACGGCCGCCCGGGCGCCCACCACGTGCTCGCGCGCGTGTTCAAGGACATCTTCCCGCGCTACAAGACGATGCAGGGCTTCCTGGTCGAGCGCAAGGGCGGCTGGGATTGCCACGGGCTGCCGGTCGAGATCGCGGTCGAGAAGCAGCTCGGCATCTCCTCCAAGGCGGAGATCGAGGCGTACGGGATCGCGGAGTTCAACGCGCGCTGCCGCGAGTCGGTCTTCACCTTCCTCGAGGACTGGAACGCGCTCACCGAGCGCATCGGGTTCTGGATCGACCTCGACGACGCCTACCGGACGCTCGACGACACCTACATCGAGTCGGTGTGGTGGGCGCTGCGGCAGATCTACGACAAGGATCTGCTCTACGAGGGGCACAAGGTCGTGCCGTACTGCCCGCGCTGCGGGACGGCGCTGTCCTCCCACGAGGTGGCGCTCGGCTACGAGGACGTCGTCGACCCGTCGGTCTACGCGCGGTTGGAGGTGGTCGCCGACGGCGGCGTCGTGCAGGCCGGCGACGAGCTGATCGTGTGGACGACGACGCCGTGGACGCTGGTGTCCAACGCCGCGGTCGCGGTCCATCCGGAGCTCACCTACGTGCGGGCCAAGACGGGTGCACTCGAGGCGCCGGTGGTGGTGGCCGAGGCCCTGGTCGAGCGCGTCCTGGGTTCGGCCGACGACGTCCAGATCCTCGCGCGCTTCCCCGGCGCCGCACTGGACGGCGTGCGCTACGAGCCGCCGTTCGGATTCATCGCGGGGGAGGCCTACGGCGAGCGCGGGCACTCCGTCCTGCTGGCCGACTTCGTCACCGCCACCGACGGCACCGGCCTGGTCCACACCGCGATCGCCTTCGGCGAGGACGACTTCAGGCTCGGCGCGCGCTACGGCCTGGAGGTCATCAACCCCGTGCGCGCCGACGGCACCTACGACGGGCGCATCGGGCCGTTCGCCGGTCGCTACGTCAAGGACGCCGAGGCAGACCTCATCGCCGATCTCGAGGGCCGCGGTCGCGTGCTGCGCGCCGAGCCCTACGAGCACTCCTACCCGCACTGCTGGCGCTGCGGTACCGCGCTGCTGTACTACGCCAAGCCGTCCTGGTACATCGCGACGTCGAAGCTCCGCGACCGCCTGCTGGCCGCCAACGAGACCGTCAACTGGCACCCCGAGCACGTCAAGGAGGGGCGCTTCGGCGACTGGCTGGCCAACAACGTCGACTGGGCGCTGTCGCGTGAGCGCTACTGGGGCACGCCGCTGCCGGTCTGGCGCTGCGAGGAGGGCCACACGCATTGCATCGGGTCCTTCGACGAGCTCGAGGAGCTCAGCGGGGTGCGGATCACCGATGCGCACCGGCCCTACGTCGACGACGTCGGCTTCCCCTGCCCGCAGTGCGCGCGGCGGATGCAGCGCGTGCCCGAGGTCATCGACGTGTGGTTCGACTCCGGGTCGATGCCCTTCGCCCAGGACCACGCCCCGTTCGAGGGGGAGGAGCACTTCGAGGGCCGCTTCCCGGCGGACTTCATCTGCGAGGCGCTGGACCAGACGCGCGGCTGGTTCTACTCGCTGCTGGCGATCTCGACGCTGCTGTTCGACCGTGCGCCCTATGAGAACGTCGTCTGCCTCGGGCTGATCACCGACGGCGAGGGCAAGAAGATGTCCAAGTCGGTGGGCAACGTCGTCGCACCGTGGGACGTCATCGACCGCTTCGGTGCCGACGCCTTCCGCTGGTACTTCTTCACCTCCAAGCAGCCGTGGGACGGCTACCGGTTCTCCCCCGAGGCGATCGGCGAAGGGGTGCGGCTGTTCCTTCGGCAGCTGTGGAACACCTACGCGTTCCTGCAGTCCTACGAGGAGTCCTCCGGCGCCGCCGGCGACGCCGCGCCGACCGAGCTCGACCGCTGGATCCTGTCGCGCCTGGCGGGCACCGTCGAGGAGGTGACAGAGCGCCTCGACGCCTACGACGCGACGTTCGCGGGCCGCTCGATCGCCGCGTTCGTCGAGGACCTCTCCAACTGGTACGTGCGCCGCTCGCGCCGCCGCTTCTGGGACGGCGAGCCGACGGCGTTCGCCACGCTGCGCGAGTGCCTGGTGACGGTCGCCAAGCTGCTGGCGCCCTTCACGCCCTTCATGGCCGACGAGATCTTCGAGGGGCTCGACGGGTCCGAGCCCAGCGTGCACCTGTGCGATTGGCCGATCGCCGGCGCGCGCGACACGGACCTGGAATCCGCGATGGCGGTCGCGCGCGAGGTGGTGCGCCTCGGGCTGTCGGCGCGCAGCGCGGCGAAGGCCGGCGTACGGCAGCCGCTGCGCGAGGCGGTCGTCGTCGCGTCCGGTGCGGAGCGCGAGGCGATCGAAGCGCACGCCGACACGATCCGCGAAGAGCTCAACGTGAAAGAGCTGCGCTTCGTGTCCGAGGCCGACGAGCTCGGGCGCTTCGAGCTCAAGCCGAACTACCGCGCGCTGGGCCCGCGGTTCGCCAAGCAGATGCCCCAGGTGGCCGACGCCGTCGCCGCGCTCGACCCCGGGCACGTTGCCGAAGCGCTGCGCGCGGGTCGCCGCGTGGGCGTCAACATCGGCGGCGCCGAGCACGAGCTGGGCCCCGAGGACATCACGCTGGCGCTGCAGCCGCTGGAGGGCTACCAGCTCGAGCGTGAGGGTTCTCACGCCGTCGCGCTGGACCTGACCGTCGACGATGCTCTGCGCCGCGAGGGCTGGGCGCGGTCGGTCGTGCGCTCCGTGCAGAACGCGCGCAAGGCGGCGGGGCTGGCGGTGGAGGACCGGATCGCGCTGACGCTCGGGGGCGACGCCGAGCTGCTGGAGGCCACGCGCGAGCACGAGGGCTACGTCGCGGGCGAGACCCTTGCGGTGTCGGTCGGCTACGCGGGCGACGAAGGCGAGACCGCGACGGTCGACGGGCGCGAACTGCGCATCGGCGTCGCCCGCGCCTGACCGGGCTGCCGCGCGGGGGGCGAACGGGAGGGGCATGACGCCTCTCCCTGGTGATCATCACCGACACGAGGAGCGAACGCCCATGGAACCCGAACGTCTGCGCGAGGTCGTCGAGGCGATCCCGAAGGGCCGCTGGATGAGCTACGCCGACGTGGTGGCCGCCGCCGGCGGCACGCCGCTCCAGGCCCGCGCGCTGAACCAGCGCCTGATCCGCGACGAGCCCGACGGTGCCCACCGCGTCCTGAAGGCCAATGGCACGGTCGCGCCGACGGCGCTCGGGGACCCGGAGAAGGTGCGCCGGCGCCTGCGGCGCGAGGGCCTCACTTTCACCGGCGGCCGCGCCGACCCGGAGGCCCGGGTGGCGTCGGCGGGGTAGGTTGGGCTGGTGCCGCCGGAACTCGGGGAGCGCGCGCTGGAGTTGGCCAAGGACGCGCTCGCCGAGCAAGAGCGTCAGGTCGCGGACCTTCGGACTCGGGGCACGACGCTGCTGGCGGTGGGCGGGGTTGTCGCCGGGTTGCTCGGCAAGGAGACGTTCGCCGATGGGCACCCGGACGGGCGGCTCGAGTGGATCACTGCGGGTGCCGGACTCGTTGGCGTCGTTGGACTGATCGCGAGCGTCCTGGGCCTGCTCCGTCTACGGGACCTCGCCTTCAGCATGGACGCCCGCGCCGCTTACACGTGGTTCTTCACCAACGGGATCACCGACCAGCCGCTCGTCGACCTCGAACTCGCCGACCGGTTCGTTCAAACCCGTCTGAACAACGAGGCCGCCCTCGCGAGTCTGCGCAAGCACCTCCAGCGGGCGCTTCTCGGTCTGGCGGCATCTGTAGCCGGACTGGCGGCAGCCGCCGCCCTAGCATCCTGAGCATGGAGGAGCCGAAGCAGCCCAGCGTCCCAGCGGTCAAGCCGGCCAAACTTCCTTCCCCGGACCAGCTGGGGCGCCTGCCCGCAGGCGTGATGAACTCTGAGCAGAAGGCTTTGGAGAATGGCCCTGATGGGCAAGCGCGAACGTCAGAAGGCTCGCGCCTGAGGCGTCCGGCGAGGCGCCCCGCCGACTGAGGCCGCCTAGCCCAGCGCTGGCTCCAGCTCGGCGACGAGCTTCTTCTTCGGGTACGCGCCGATGACCTTCTTGACCGGCTGACCGCCCTTGAAGAGGATCATCGTCGGGATCGAGAGGACCTCGAACTTGGCCGCGGTCTGCTGGTTGTCGTCCACGTTGAGCTTGACGATCCGCAGATCCTCGCGCTCGGAGGCGATCTCCTCGAGAACCGGACCGACGACGCGGCAGGGGCCGCACCAAGGGGCCCAGAAGTCGACGAGGACGGGGGTGTCGGACTCGATCACCTCGGCCTGGAAGTTGGTGTCGGTGACTTCTGAGATCGTGCCGGCCATGAGAGCGTTCCTTCCGCGAGTGGGACGCCTCACTATAGGAAATGAAGTGAGGGTGGCGGCGTTGGGTCAGCCCTGCAGCAGCCGGATGAAGCTCGGGCTGACGTAGACCTCCACGAAGGCGGCGGCGATGAGGACCGGCGTGGCGATCGCGACGGTCGCGAACGTGGCGGCGAGCAGTTCGTGCCACTGCTTGCGGCGGCTCGCGATGATCCACGCGGCCAGCGGCAGGAACAGCGCGATGAGCTCCGGGACGGCGTGGGGCAGCAGGCCGACGATCAGCAGCAGCGGCGACATCGAGCCCTGCGCGGCGAGCGTCGACGCGGCGTGGCCGAGCACGAAGGCCTGGGTGAAGAGGGAGAACGCCGTCGCGGCGCTCACGAAGGCGATCGCCAGCGGGCCGGCCTTGTCGTGGATCCAGCGCAGCGCGCCGCTGTAGCGTTCGGCCTCCATCGGAAGCGAGCTGCCGGCGATGAAGCCGGCGACGCAGGCGAAGGCGTGCAGGGCGAGGACGAGGGAGTTGCGGACGAGGATCCCGCGCACGTTCATCAGGGTGGCCTCGTCGTTGAGCCCAGGCAAGATGATCGGCGTCGGGTCGGGGGTGACGAAGGAGGCAATGACGCCAACCGACAACAGCAGCACGAGCGTGATGAACGCGGCGCCCGCCACCCAGGCGCCCACGACGGGCGCGGGCGCAGCGGTCCAGCGGGTGAGCGTGCCGCGGGTGTCGCGCAGTCCCTGGACGAGGACCAGGTCACTGGCGTTCATACCCGGGCCATCGGCCCCCGGGCGCCGCGGCTTGAGCGACCTGGCGCGTGGGCGACGCTCAGCCGTTCCAGCGGCGCAGCCGCGGCACGAGCCAGACGGCCTCGGCGGCGATTGACCACGACATCTTCGACGTCCCCAGGCGGCGGTCGCGGAAGACGATCGGGATCTCGACGACGCGGAAGCCGCGGCGCAGCGACCGATAGGTCAGCTCGACCTGGAACGCGTAGCCCTGGGCCCGCACCGACGGCAGGTCGATCGCCCGCAGGACCTCGGCGCGGAAGCACTTGAAGCCTCCCGTGAGGTCGCGGACCGGCAGCCGCAGCACGCGCTGTGCGTAGAGGCTGCCGCCGCGGCTGATCAGGCGGCGCAGCAGGCCCCAGTCGGTCACCACGCCGCCCGGTGCGTACCGCGATCCGAGCGCCACGTCAGCGCCGCCGTCGCGCACGGTGCGCAGGAGCCGGCCGAGGTCCAGCGGGTCGTGGGAGAAGTCTGAGTCCATCTCGCAGACGTAGGCGGCGCCGGCGTCCAGGGCGACCTGAAAGCCAGCCAGGTAGGCGGGGCCGAGCCCCTCGCGCGTGGTGCGGTGGTGCACCTGCACCGCGTCATGGCGCTCGGCCAGAGCGTCGGCAAGCCGGCCAGTCCCGTCCGGCGAGCCATCGTCGACGATCAGGATCCGGTGCGCGGCGGGCATCGCGCGTTCCAGGACGAGCAGCGCCGATTCAACGATGCGCTCGATGTTCTGCGCCTCGTTGAAGGTCGGCAGGACGAGCCAGGCAGTCGTCTCGGGGATGGCGGCGGACAAGGCGGCGCGTACCCTAGAGATCGCGTTGCCCGACCTCTCCAACAACGCCATCGCCACCGCCCTCGATGAGCTCGGCGACCTCTACGAGCTCGACGGCGCGGTCATCCACCGGGTGCTCGCCTACCGCAACGCCGCGCGCGCGATCCGCGAGGCGCCGGTCTCGGTCGCGGCGCTGTCGCGCGAGGGCAAGGTCACGACGCTCAACGGGGTCGGAAAGACGCTGGAGGAGAAGATCGACGCGCTGCTGAGCACGGGCACGATCCCCGCGACCGAGAAGCTGCGCGCGAAGTTCCCCGCCGGCCTGATCGACCTCACCCGCCTGCCGGGGCTGGGCCCGAAGAAGGCGCGCAAGCTCTTCGACGAGCTGAGCATCGATTCCCTGGCGGCCCTTCAGACGGCCGCTGAGGCGCAGCGGCTGCGCGACGTAAAGGGGTTCGGCGAGAAGTTCGAGCAGTCGGTGCTCGACGCGTTCGCCGCCGGCGTCGCCGACAAGCCGCGCCCGCGCGTCCTGCTGCACAAGGCGCTGGACATCGGCGAGCAGGTCGTCGAGTACCTGCGCGCGCACCCGGCGTCGGACCGGGTCGAGCTGGCCGGCAGCGCCCGGCGGCTGACCGACAGCGTGAAGGATGTCGACATCATCGCCACGGCCAGCGACCCCGGCGCGCTGGCTCGGGCCTTCGGCGAGATCGACGTGATCGAGTCGGCGTCCTCCTCGCGTGACAACGCGGCGCGCGGCCGCACGCACACCGGGCTCAACGTCGACTTCCGCGTCGTCGAGCCCGACCAGTTCGGCAACCTGCTGCAGCACTTCACCGGCTCCAAGGCGCACAACGTGCGCCTGCGCGAGATGAGCGTGCGCCGCGGGCTGCACATCTCGGAGTACGGGATCCTCGACGACGCCACGGGGATCACGCACCGCTGCGCGACCGAGGAGGAGGTCTACGCGCTGCTCGACCTCCCGTACATCGAGCCAGAGCTGCGCGAGGACCGCGGCGAGCTCGACCCCGGCTTCGTGCCTCCACCGCTCATCACCCAGGCCGACCTGCGGGGCGACCTGCACATGCACACGACCGCCTCGGACGGGCGCAACTCCATCGAGCAGATGGCCACCGCGGCACGCGACCGCGGGCTGGGCTACATCGCGATCACCGACCACTCGGCCACCCACGGGTTCGGCAACCACGTCACGCCCGACCACCTCCGCGCGCAGATCGAGCTGGTGCGCGAAGCCGACGCGAAGCTCGACGGCATCAAGGTCCTGATCGGGACCGAGACCAACATCCTGCCCGACGGCTCACCGGACTACGACGACGACCTGCTCGCCGAGCTCGACTGGGTCATCGCCAGCGTGCACACGTCCTTCGGCATGGATGAGGAGGCGATGACCGCCCGCATGGTCGCCGCGTGCGAGCATCCGTGGATCGACGCGATCGGCCATCCGACCGGCCGCAAGATCGAGACGCGCAAGCCCTACGCGATCGACATGGAGCGGCTCATCGCGGCCGCCGCTTCGACCGGCACGATGCTCGAGATCAACTCGGCACCCGACCGCCGCGACCTCAACGACCTGCACGCGCGCGCGGCGGCCGCCGCGGGCGTGCGGATCCTCGTCGACTCAGACGCACACGGGGTCAACACGCTGGGCATCACGCGCTGGGGCATTGCGACGGCACGGCGCGCCTGGCTGACGCCGGCGCAGGTGGCCAACACGCTGGAGTGGGAGGACTTCGCGCCCTTGCGCAAGCGGGCGGCGGGGTTCGTCCCAACTAGCACCCCTCCTGGGGGGTCCAGGTAGGACGAATCACGGAAGCAGTCGCGGCAGCAGCTTGGTGGCGACCACTTCGTCCACCGCCGCCTGTCGGAACGGCGCAAGCGCCAGGCGGGCGCGGGTCTCGTATCCCTCGTCGCCGCGGTCAAGGCCCCAGCGCACGGCGCGGCCGAGGGCGACCGGCGACGCTTCCTGCGCAACCGAGCGCCGATCCAGCGCCCGCGCAAGAGGGAGCGCCGCGTACGGCCCCGGCGCGGCGGTGGTCACCAGCCGGCACCCGTCCGCCAGCGCCTCGAGCTGCGCCACCCCGTAGTCCTCGCGCCGTGGCGCCGTGACGAACACACGCGCGCGCCGCAAGAGCGCGCGGTAGGCGCCGGAAGCCAGCGACCCTGCGGGGACCACCCCATCGGCCCGCGGCACACGGTCCGTCCCGCACACCAGCAGCTCCTCCCCCTCCCGCCGGACCGCCGCCCACGCCGCCAGCACGCGGTCGAGCCCCTTCTTCCCCGGGTTGGCCGCGTAGGTGATCGCGGCGATGTCGCGGTGCGCCCAAGGCAGCAGGTCCCCGGAGGGTTCAACCGGAATCGGGACGACGACGGCGTCGGCGCGCGGCGTAGGCGTCTCCGCCAGCGTCATCTCCGTCTGCGGCACCAGGAGCGTTGCCTCCTGCAGGCGCCGCCCTTCGACCCGGCGCTGCCACAGGCCGTGGCGCCCCGGCCGGTTGGCGGCCGCGGGCGCGTCGTAGCGGATGGCCCCGGGGGCCGGCCACAGCAGCGCGGCGCCCATCGTCGAGTAGACGACCGCCCGCGGCCGGTGAGCTGCGATCCCCCCGATCGCCGCGCGCCGCGCCGCGCGCGCCCAGGCCAGGTCGGTGAGCGCGAGCGTGCGCACCTCGCGCGGCGGCCGCGGTGCGGCGATCGCGACCGTCGCGCCGGCCCGGCGCAGCGACGCGGCCAGCTCCGCCTCGGCCGCGCGCAGGCCCGCGGTGGAGCCCAGCGCAACGAGGAGGACGTCGACCCGAGCCATGAGGCTGCGATTCTGACCGACCCATGACCGGAACCCTCATCAACGTCGCGGCGATCCTCGCCGGGACCTGCGTCGGCTGGCTCGTCGGCAGCCGCCTTCCCGCCGGCCTGCAGGAGCGCGTGCTCGCCGGCCTAGGGCTCGTCACCCTGGTGATCGGCGTCGACCTCGCGCTGGCCTGGCGCGAGACGAGCCCGCTCTACGTGCTCGGCGGGGTGCTGCTCGGCGGGCTCGCCGGGGAGGCTCTTGGGATCGAGGATCGCCTGGCTCGCCTCGGCGATCGGATCCAGGAGCGCACGAGCCGCCGCGGGCGCGCGCGTGACGGCGAGGACCACGTCCCCTCGTCGGTCAGCGAGGCGTTCTTCACCGCGAGCCTGCTCTTCTGCGTGGGCCCGCTGGCGGTCGTCGGCGCGATCCAGGACGGGCTGACCGGTGACATCGAGGCGCTGGCGACGAAGTCGCTGCTCGACGGCTTCGCGTCGATCGCGCTGGCGGCGTCGCTGGGCTGGGGCGTCGCGCTGTCCGCGGCGTCGGTCCTGATCTACCAGGGCGCGATAACCCTCGGCGCGGGCGCGCTGGACGGCGTCCTCGCGGAGGGGTCCGACGCGCTGAACGCGCTCACCAGCGCCGGCGGGGTCCTCATCATCGGGATCGCCCTGAAGCTCCTCGACGTCAGGGACGTCAAGGTCGGCAACTTCCTCCCGGCGCTGCTCTTCGCGCCGCTGCTGGTGGGGCTGGTGTCGGTTTTCAACTAGGTTGCAACGATGCCGATTCCGACCGAACTCGTGGGCTCGCTGCCCCGTCCGCTCAAGCTCCAGGAGGCCTTCGAGGACCTCGATCAGGGCAAGATCACCTTCGCCGATCTGCAGGTGCTCCAGGACGAAGCCGCCGAGGACTCGATCAAGCGCCTCGAGCAGACCGGGGAAACCTACGTCTCCGACGGCGAGCAGCGCGAGTCGAGCTTTGCGACCTACCCGATCACCGACACGCTCGCCGGCACCGGCCTGGCCGACAACCTCGCGGGCGACGGTCAGTTCTTCGCGATCTTCGACGACGGCCACCAGCGCCAGCTGCCGCGGCTGACTGGCGGACCATTCCGTTACAAGACCTTCGCGCGCGAGTTCGTCGAGAAGAACACGGCGATCGCCACCAAGCCCGTCAAGCAGGCGGTCATCTCCGCCTCGATGATGATGCTGCTCTACCCCCTCGACGAAGAGCTCGAGGGCTACTCGCGCGAGCAGTTCCTCGACGACGTGTGCGACGAGGTGGAGAAGGACATCCGCGGCTGCTTCGCGGCGGGTGCGCAGCGCGTGTCGATCGACTTCACCGAGGGGCGCCTGGCCAACAAGAACGACGCGCGCAACCCCTGGACGGGCAAGGACATGCTCCAGGAGTTCATCGACCTCAACAACCGCGTCATCGACCGCTTCTCGCCCGAGGAGCGCAGGAACATCGGCATCCACACCTGTCCCGGCGGCGACAACGACTCGGTGCACTCCAAGGAGGTCCCCTACGAGCAGCTGCTGAGCAAGATGTTCCAGCTCAACGCGGGCTACTTCCTCATCCAGTGCGCCAGCCAAGACGACGAGGAGGAGGTCTACAAGCTCGTCGGCCAGTACTCCCGCGACGACGCTGACGGCGTGCCGCAGGTCTGCTTCATGGGCGTGGTCAACCCGCTGTCACCCGAGGTCGAGACGGCGGAGCAGGTGCGCGACCGCCTCGTGCTGGCCGCGAAGCACATCCCGAAGGAGCGGCTCGGCGCGACCGACGACTGCGGCTTCTCGCCGTTCAGCCGCGACCTCAAGCCCGCCCACGGCTCACCGGACTTCGCGCGCGACATCGCGATGCAGAAGATCACCGCCCGGGTGCAGGGCGCGCGCATGGCATCGGAGGAACTGGGGCTCTAGTACGCCGACTAGCCCGGTGCGCCTGAGTCGGGCACGCCGTCCACCGTTGGCACCTCGCGGCGAAAGCCCGGGGTGCGCACGAGCTGGACGGCGCGGACGGGGGACGTGCGCTCGACGAAGAAGCTCGCTCCGTCGCGTTCCTCGATCGCGCGCACGGCGCTCTCCTGCCGCCGCCAGGCGAGCGCCCAGATGATCGTGAACCCGCAGGCGATGCCGGGGATCTGCGGTGCGACGAAGGCCAGCGCCGCGGCGATCGCCGTGCTCAGCACGACCGGCCACAGTCGATTGAAGATCACGGCGGCGGGCCGGTGCTCCGGCATCGACGTGGCGCTGCGGGCGTCGGCCAGCAGGCGCCCGATCGCCGGCGCCACCGACGAGCGGCGGCCCGCGAAGACGCCGATGAGCGCGGCCACCAGCCACCACGCCGCCATGATCGTCAGCACGCTCGTCTCGTCGGCGTTGGCGGCCGACGCCGCGGTGACCAACGCGAGGGTCGTCGCCGCACCCGCGCACAGCAGGATCGTGGTCTTGATCAGGTCGGAGTACTTCACGCGGGCTCCGGCTCGGCCAGCGCGCTCAGCAGCTCCCGCACGCCCGCCGTTCCCTCGACCAGGAGATCGGCCTGCTCCTCCAACGCCTCGGGCATCTCGTCGTGGCGGACCCCGACGCAGAGCACGACATCGAGGCGCCCCGCGCCCCGCAGCTCGCGCAGCGTCGCGAACGCGTCCAGGTCGGTGCGGTCATCTCCGGCGTACACCGCCGTCCTGATGTCGGTGCCGTAGGTACGCAGCAGGCGCTCGATGCCCTTGCCCTTGTGCATCGCGACCGGAGGGCGGACCTCCAGCACCTTGCGCCCCCAATGGGTGATCAACCCCGCCGCCTCTGCCTGCGCCGCGACATCGCTGACAGCAGCGGCGGCGGCCTCCTCGTCCGGGGCGCCGCGCCAGTGCAGGCCGACGATCGCGTCCTTGTCCTCGTGGCGCACGCGCAGGCGCTGGAGCTCGTCGGTCCACGCCTCCTCGACGAACGCGCCCACCCGGGCCGCCCACGCGTCCATCTCGGCGTCGGGCTCGACCTCGGTGGCGCCGCCGCGCAGGAGCTCGGCCCCGTGGTTGCCGACGTAGGAGATCGAGCCGAGCGACACGATCCGCCGCGCCACGGCGGCCTGCCGGCCGCTGACGCACGCGACGAGCCCGTAGCGCTTCGCAATCGCGATCAGCGGCAGGCGCGTGGCCTCGGGCACGTGCGCGTCGTCGGCGTGGCGGACGATCGGCGCGAGCGTTCCGTCCACGTCCAAGAGCACCGCGGCGCGGGCTACGTCGGCCCGCAGAGGTCCCACGGCAGCCGCGAGCGTGGACGTGGCGGACATCGCTCTTAGTATGGCGGCGATGCCGCAGCGCAGAACGCTCACGCTGGCGGCGATCGGCACTGCGGCGGGCCTGTTCAGCGGCCTCTTCGGCGTGGGGGGCGGGGTGGTGATGGTGCCCCTGCTGATCCTGCTGCTCGGCTACGGGGAACGCGAGGCCACCGGGACCTCGCTGGCGGCGATCGTGGTCATCGTGGCCGTCGCCGCGGTCGGGCAGAGCCTCTACGGCAACGTCCACGCCGGCGACGCGTTGCTGGTCGGCGTGCCGGCCGTCGGCGGCGTGATCGCAGGAACCTGGCTGCAGCAGCGGGTTCCCCCGCGCGTCGTGTCGCTGCTGTTCGCCGCGATGCTCGCGGCCACCGCGGTGGAGCTGATCATCCCGTGATCGGCGCGGTCCTCGTCGGGCTGGCCGCCGGGGTCGTCGCGGGAATGCTGGGCATCGGCGGCGGTGCGCTGTTCGTCCCCGGGCTCGTGCTCTTCCTCGGGCTGTCCCAGCTCGACGCCGAGGCCACGTCGCTGCTGGCGATCATCCCGGTGGCGATCGTCGGTGCTGCCCAGCAGCACCGCTACGGCAACCTGCGCCTCCGCGAGGGTCTCACCGTCGGTGTGCTCGCGGTGCCCGGCGCGGTCGCCGGGGTCAGCGTGGCCAATGCCGTCCCGGAGCGCGCGCTGGAGGTGAGCTTCGCGGTGCTGCTGCTCTTCGTCGCGGCGCAGCTCGTGCGCCAGGCGGGGCCGAAGACCGCCGCCGACTAGCCCGGGTTGTCGCCGAGCACGAGCTGGTTGCCCGGCGCACGCAGTGGATGCTTGACGCGCACGTCGGTGAACCCCGCTTCGGTGAAGAAGCCGGCGATCTCGTCACCCGTGTAGGTCCGGCCCCCGCTGGTGAGGTAGAAGAGCACCCCGGTCAGCGTCCCGATCTGCGTTCCGCGATCACCGGTGGCGGGGCGCTCCAGCTCGAAGACCGCCATCCGGCCGCCCGGACGCAGTGCACTGCGCGCGCGCCGCAGCAGCGCGACGTTGCGCTGCGGCGAGAAGTGATGGACGATCGAGAACGCCGTGACCAGGTCGTAAGGCCCCTCGAGGTCGCCCTCGAACACGTCGCCCACGCGGAAGTCGATCCGGTCGGCGTAGCCCTCCTCGTCCACGATCGTGCGGCCGATGCGCGCGGCGCCCTTGAGGTCGGCGACGGTCGCGTGCAGCTCGTCGTGCCGGTCGCAGAGCGCCATGGCGAAGCCCGCGTGCCCGCCCGCGATGTCGAGCATCCGGCGGGGCGACCGGGCACCGATCTGACTCGCGACGTCGTCGCGCGTCAGCTTGGACAGCTCGAAGAGGCCGCGCATGTAGCGCTCCCAGTACGGGTCGTCAGCCGGCTTGTCGTGGATGTCCTGGGGCGCTTCGCCCCGGACCGTCGCCTCCAGGCCGGTGAAGGCCTCCCACATGTCCGGCCCGAAGTGCATCCACGCCTTGGTCGAGCGCGAGGCGCCGGGGAGCAACGTGCGCCGTGTTCGGGCGGACGGGCGGTAGCGCGGCCCCTCGGCGTCGAGGTAGCCCTGTGCGTGCAGCGCGAGCAGCAGCACGTCGACACCCGGCTCGTCGAGCTGCAGCCGGCGCGCCAGGCCTGCGGCGTCGTCGGCCTGCTCGGCGAGGGCCACGAAGATCCCCAGCTCGGTGCCGGCGATGATGCTGCGGGCCATCATGAGCGCGACGTAGGCCTCGAACAGCGGCTCGGGGACCTGCCCCGCCAGCAGCGCCGCGCGCTCCAGCGGATTGCCCGCCTTGATGCCGACGTGCACGCCGGCAACCTACAAGAGGTCGGTCAGCGGGTGAGCGACCCCGTCGCCGCGCCGGAGCGACCGGTGCTCAGGCGCGCGGTGACGCGGCTGCCCGCGGGGGCGTCGACGACCATCCGCGGCAGCCTCACGTGCCCCTTGGTCGCGACCACGGTGCGCGTGCGGCACACGCGCCCGGCGCAGAGGCGCAGCCGGTAGCGCCCGGAGCGCAGCGTCACGCGGTGCGGGGCCAGCTCGACGCGCGTGCCGCCGCCGGCGCGCGGCGTGAGGCGCAGGGCGAGCTTCAGGACGGTCCTGCCGCCGCGGCGCAGCGTCAACGGTCGCCGCGCGGCGACCGCTGCGGTCCCGGCAGCCCGCGGCAGGCCGGCGGCCGGCGGCCCCGTGCCCGTGCCCGTGCTCGTGCCCGTGCCCGTGTCAGGGATGACGACCGGCGCCACGTCTGCGGGGTTCGCGGGCGGATCGCCTGCGGCTGCCGCGTCGACGGGAGGCTCGGCGGGCGCCGCCGGCGCCGTAACCGCAACCGCGGTGCTCACGGCCGTTGCGGAGCCGTTGGCGTTGGTGGCGGTCACCGCCACTCGGATGGACCGGCCCGCATCGGCGTCCTGCACGACGTAGCCCGTGCTCTGCGCGTCCGGGATCGCCGTGAAGGCCCCGCCGTCCCTCGCGCTGCGCTGCCAGACCCGCGTGTAGCTCGTGGGGTCGGCGGACCACACGCCATTGTCGCTCGTGAGGGTGCCGCCGACGGCAGTCGGGCCGGCGATGCGCGGGGCCGCGACGCTGGCGGGAGCGGCGTCCGGCGGCAGCCCGCACGCTGCGCCTAGCGATCCACATCCGCCGTAGAACACGCTGTCCCACAGGTTCCAGTGGGTGGCGAGGTAGGTCCCCGGGGCGGGGGACGGGTTGAAGTAGTCGTCGCCGTTGCAGTCGTAGAGCTTGGGCATGGGGCCACTGGCCGCCCGCGGGCACACCGTCGCGCTGTAGGGCACTGTCGGGTTGAGCCCGTCGGCGTAGCACATGACATCGGAACCGTCGTAGCAGTGACCGCGTGCGCCCTCGGCGCCCGCAGAGGTGTGCGGGGCGGAGAACTGGACGGCGCCCAGGTTGTGGGACATCTCGTGCAGGAAGCCCTCGGGCCAGACCCCGTCCGCCGAGGAGGCGGGCGGCGCGATGCTCGGCCTGACGTAGATCGCGGAGGCCAGGCCTCCGCCGTTGTGCAGGTTCCCGGGGCCCGGAAGGTCCGACCCCGAGCTCAAGCTGTTGTAGGCCTCGCCCAGGCCGAAGGTCCCGCCGTCGGTCAGCCCGTCGGCGAACACGGTGAAGTTCCGCTTGGCCGAGGTGGCACCGAGCTGTGACTGCACCTCGCTGCGCAGCGCGCCGAAGTTCCCGACGTACGCTTCGCGCGCGCCCGTGAGCGCCACGGTCTGGATGTCCACGTAGGCCGGGCCGCACGACGTCCCCATGTCCCAGCGCGGAGCCTTCGTCGAGGACCCCATGAAGCGCCCGATGATCGAGACGCTGCCCTGAAGTGCGTCGGCCCACGCCGCGAAGCGGTTGGGCTGGCCGGCCGCATAGGCGTAGACGAGCTTGAAGCGCGGCTGCGTGGCGGGCTGCGCCGCGTCGGCCACGTCGTCGGTGGTCCGGGCGGTGCCGCACCACGCGGTGGGCAGGCCCTGCACGGGGTCGGCGGAGGCCGGGGTGGCGGGGCTCGCCGCCTCGGCGCGCTCGACGGCGGCCGCGAGGTCCACCTGGATCTCCCCGACCGTGTCCCGGTGGTCGTGCTGCGCCAGCGGGTGTGCCTGCGCCGGGCCGGCCCAGCCCAGTGCCCCGGCGAGCAGCACCGCGAGCAGCGGCATGAGGGCAGGGCGAGGGCTCACGCGCCGACGGTACCGCGGCGCGGGCGGGCGATCTTCGGCGTGCACCCGCTCTGCATCGGCGTGCGGGCAGGAAGGCTGGAGGCGACCGCGCCGCTTCTGGACGCACCCGCCCGGCACTCAGGCGGCACCGGGCACCGCGATGCGGCCGAGGATGAGGTCGGCGGCGCGCTCGGCCACCATCACGGTCGGGGCGTGGGTGTTGCCGCCGGGGATGACCGGCATGACCGACGCGTCTACGACCCGCAGGCCCTGCACGCCGTGAACCTGCAGCTCGGAGTCGACGACCGCGTCGTCGCCGTCGTCGCTCATCCGGCAGGTTCCCACGGGGTGGTAGATGAGCATCAGGCGCCGCCGGAGGTCCGCCTCGAGGTCCTCACGCGTGGTTGCGTCGCGCCCCGGCTTGATCTCGTGGGTCACGATCTCGCGCAGGGGCGACTGGGCGGCGATCTCGCGCGCGAGCTGCATCCCGGCGACCATCGAGGCGACGTCGTCGGGCTCCGACAGGGTGTTGGTCATGATCCGCGGCTTGTCGGTCGGATCGGCGGAACGCAGCCAGACCTGCCCGCGGGCCTGCGGGGACACGAGCACGGGCGCGATGACCATCGCGTGCCCGTCGTACTCCTCGGCGCCGTGATCCTCGAAGTACGCCGCGCCCATGTGGAACTGGATGTCCGCGGCAGGCAACCCGGCGCGGGTGCGCACGAAGGCGACGACCTCGGCGACCGTCGAGCTCAGAGGCCCGGTCCGGCGCAGCACCCACTCGGCCAACGGCTTGGGCTTGTCGGCGCCGAACAACGTGTCCGTGGTGCTGACCGCGTGCAGCATCGTGATGAACGGGTGGTCCTGCAGGTTGCGCCCGACGCCGGGCAGCTCATGGCGCACCTGCACCCCCGCGGCGCGCAGGTCGTCGGGCGCGCCGATCCCGCTGAGCATGAGCAGGTGCGGCGACTGGATGGAACCGGCGCTGAGGATGACCTCCCGGTCGGCGCGCAGGACCTCCTCGCGGCCGAAGCGCCCTCCGCGGCCCTTGACCCGCACGCCGACGGCGCGATCCCCTTCGAGCTCCACCCGCAGCACGCGTGCGCCCGTGCGCACGGTGAGGTTCGGGCGGTTGAGCACGGGCTTGACGAACGCGTCAGCCGCGCTGTAGCGCGCGCCCTTCTCCTGGGTGACCTGGAACATGGAGACCCCGTCCTGCTCGGGGCCGTTGTAGTCGACCGAGTGCGGGATGCCGGCCGCTTCGCTGGCGGCCAGGAACTGCGTGCACATCGAGCGCGGCGACCGCTGCTCGCTGACGCGCAGCTCGCCCCCGGCGCCGTGGAACTCCGAGGCACCGCGCGCGTTGTCCTCGGACTTCAGGAAGTACGGGAGCACGTCGTTCCAGCCCCAGCCGCGCGCGCCCTGCGCCTCCCACAGGTCGTAGTCCAGCGGCCGGCCACGCACGTAGAGCATCGCGTTCATCGAGCTCGACCCGCCGAGGCTCTTGCCGCGCGGGATGTACAGCGAGCGCCCGTCGACGTGCGGCTCGGGCTCGGTCGCGAAGTCCCAGTCCAGCTTCGTGTGGAACTGGTTGGGGAACGCGGCCGGGATCCGGATGTTCATGCTGCGGTCCTTGCCGCCGGCCTCGAGCAGCAGGACGCTGGTCCCCGGGTCCGCGGACAGCCGGTTGGCCAGGACGCAGCCGGCCGAACCGGCGCCGACGATGACGTAGTCGAAGCGGGTGGTGGCGGTCATTGCCTGATCATGGCCGATGCGGGCGCAGATCGGGCCGCACCCCGGGGCGCATCCGCTGGTAGGCGTGGGCGCCGAACAGGAGCCGGGGTTGTAGGCGCTTCTGTCAAAGTCGCCCCCGTGCTGCCCCCAGGCCCGACCGAGCCGGCAGCGGTTCAGACCGCGCGCTGGCTGCTGCGGCCGATCGCCTTCCTGGAGTCCTGCCGCCGGCGCTACGGAGACGCGTTCTCCATCCGGTTCGTCGGCTTCCAGCACCCGACCGTGATGCTCAGTGATCCCGACACCATCAGGGCGCTGTACACCGAACGCGCGCACGGGCTTCCACCAGGCCGCGCGGTCGCCCTACGGCCGGTCATGGGGGCGCGCTCGCTCCTGCTGCTGGAGGGCAGCGAGCACCTGGCGCGGCGCAAGATGATGCTGCCGCCGTTGCACGGCGAGCGCATGCAGGCCTACGAGGAGACCGTGCGCGAGGTAGCCGAGCGGGAGATCGCCAGCTGGCCCGCCGAGGAGGCGTTCGCCCTGCACCCGCGCATGCAGGCCGTTACGCTCGAGGTGATCATGAGCGCCGTCTTCGGGGTCACGGACGCGCGGCGCCGCGAGCGTCTGCGCGAGCTCCTGCCGCGGCTGCTCGACGACACCGGCTCCGTCACCCTGCAGCTGCGCGTGCTGCTGTCGCGCCGGCGCGGCGCGTCGGATCCCTACGCGCAGCTGCACGCCCTCGTGGCGTCCATCGACGAGGTGCTCCTCGCCGAGATCGAAGAACGCCGCGCCGGGCTCGACACCGGCGAGCGTGCGGACATCCTGTCGCTGCTGGTCGGCGCCCGCTTCGACGACGGCACGGCGATGAGCGACCAGGAGGTGCGCGACCAGCTCGTGACGCTGCTGCTCGCGGGTCACGAGACGACGGCGACCGCCTTGGCGTGGACCGTCGACCTGCTCCTGCGCCATCCGATCGTGCTGAAGCGGCTGGCGGCCGACGTCGCCGAGGGATCGGAGGAGTACCTGCGCGCGGTCATCCGCGAATCCCTGCGCCTGCGGCCCGTCGTCCCGCTAGCCGGCCGCCGGCTCGCGGTCGACTTGACCACCGATGCGCTCCACCTCCCCGCCGGCACCGACGTGACGCCCGCGATCTGGCTCACCCACACGCGCCCCGACCTCTACCCCGAGCCCTACGCCTTCCGGCCCGAGCGCTTCCTCGAGCAGGCGCCGACCACCTACGGGTGGATCCCGTACGGCGGCGGCGTGCGGCGCTGCATCGGCGCCGCCTTCGCCGAGCTCGAGATGCGCGTCGTGCTGACCTCGCTCCTGCGCGGCCGCCCGCTGCGGCCCGCGGGCACGCGCGCCGAGCACGTCACCCGGCGCAACGTGACCTTCTCGCCCCGCAACGGGACCCGGGTCGTCGTCGGCGCAGCCTGAGGGGACCGCTTCCGCTCGTCGGTCGGCCTTCGGATGGTCGAGGCCCTTGCGGCCCTCAGCGGACTCGTCGTCCTGCCGCGGGGCCGCTCACGACGCGCTCCCGCAGCAGTCCTGGGCGCCCTCTCGCTCCCCAAAGCCCACGGGAGCACAGCAGTCGTCCGGCTCGCCGCGCCACAGCGCGACCGCTTCTCGGACGGCGATCCCCGCGATCGCCAGCGCCGCGAGTGGGTCGAGGATCGACAGCCCCGCCCCTGCGCCAACGAGGGCCACGAGCGCTGCGGCCGCCTGCACCGCGCACATGAGGTTCTGCACGCCCTCGCCGGCGGTTGCGTCGGAGTCGAGCCGCTTGGCCAGCCTCAGCTTGGTGGCGCCCAGCAATGGCATGACCACGATGGCCGATGCCGTCACCGCGATGCCCAGCGCGCTGCTGTGGGCATCGCTGCCATCGAGCAGCCTCGTGAACGCCTCGTAGAGGAAGTAGGGAACCAGCAGCAGGAACGACCCGGCGACGAACCGCTGCGCCGTGCGCTCGCTCGAAGCGGAGTGCATGCGCGAGCCCGTGAAGCGCCAGATGACGATCACCGAAGCGAGACCCTCGACGAACGAGGACGCCGCCCACACGCTCACGCTCAGGGAGTTCGCCTCGAAGCCCGCGAGCAACCCGACGATCCCCTCGATGCTCATCCAGACCAGCGAGGCCCACGACAGCTGGCGGGCGCGCTTGGCCGCCAGCGTCCACTCCGTCGTGCGATCCGGCGCGGGTTGGGTCGGCGCGGACGCCATCGGCAGCGGCGTGACGCTCACGCGACCACCAGCGACAGGCTCGTGACCAGTGCCCGTCCACGTTCGGTCAGCGAAGCGAAGACGACCCTGCCCTCCCGCCGGCTGACGACGAGACCCTCATGCCGCAGCCGCCCGAGATGGTGGGACACCACCTTGTCGTTCTGGCCCGTGATCCACCCCAGGTCGCAGCCACAGAGCTCGTGCTCGCGCAGCGCCTGGGCGATCAGCAGGCGCGTCGGATCCGCGAACACCCTGAGGGTCGACGCGAGCTCGGCGGTGCCCAGGGGGTTGAGCTCGGCCCGCAGCGCCTCGGCGGTGTGCAGGTCGAGACAGAGCAGGTCGCAGGAGCTCACGCCCGACACTCTAATGGTGATCAGAGTGCTCCCGGGTCGGCCCCGGGTCGGCCTTGATCGTCTGCGCAGACTGCCAGGTGATGCGCAGGATCACGAGCGTGATCATGAGCCCGATGATCGGGTCGCCGACCTCGAACCCAGCGGCGACGACGGCGGCGCTGGCCACCACGGCGAGGCTGACCAGCCCATCGGTGCGGGCATGGTTCCCGTCGGCGACCAGAGCCGGGCTGTTGAGCCGCTTGCCCGCCCGCAGGCGGATACGCGCCGCGATCTCGTTACCGACGAAACCGATCGCGCCGCCGGCGGCGAGGACGCCCAGGTGATCGAGCGTCTGGGGGTTGATGAGGCGCTCGACCGCCGTCGCCGCGGCGATGCACGCGCTGATGAAGATGGTGGCGACGACGAAGTAGCCGGCGCGCTTCTCGGCCACGAAGGAGCGCATGAGGAACGCGACCCCGAGCGGCACCGCGGTCAGCGCGTCCCCGAAGTTGTGGATGAGATCGGCAAGCAGGGCCACGCTTCCGGTCGCCAGGAAGACGACGCCCTGGGCGACCGATGTGAGCAACAGAACGCCGAGGCTGATGCCGACCGCCTTCAGCCCCTCGCGAGAGCGGGTGATCGAGCGATCGACCAGCCCATGGCTGTGCCCGTGCCCGACGTGGTCGTGGTCGTCGTGGAGAGGCGAGACGATTCCCGCGGCCCCCGTCTCCTCGGTCATGGCAAGGCCTTCGAACCAGGCGTGACCTCGACGGCGTTGGCCAGACCAAAACGGAGATGATCGACATGCGAGACGACCTGCTCGAGCAACTCGGCGACGTGGTGGTCGTGCAGCGCGTAGACGATCTGGCGACCGTCCCTGCGACCGGTGACCAATCCGAGGTGGCGCATCAAACGCAGCTGATGGGAGACCGCCGATCCCTCCATGTGCACCGCTTCGGCGAGCTCGCCCACCGATGCGGGGCCGGTGTGCAGACGCGCGAGGATGCGCAGTCGGCTCGGCGTTGAGAGCGCTTGGATCGCGTCAGCCGCGGCCTGCCCGAACGCGAGATCGGTCAGCAGGCGGTCGACCTCGCTGCGATGTTCGTGAGTCACGACATGCACCATATCTGAACATCTGGTCAGGTGTGCGTTCCGTCGGGCGTTCGCCAGGATCGACCCCCTCCCCCCTCGACGACCACGAGCTCGTCAACGCGCTGCGCCAGGACCGCGCCGCCATCGTTGCTCGCCTCGAACAACGGTTCGACCGACCGGCGGTCTGAGCCATACTCCACGCATGACCAGCCAGCTCACGCTGACCGCGGTGTTCACGCCCGACGGGGACGGCTGGACGATGGCCCAGCTCGCCGAATGGCCGGCGGTGGTCACCTGCGGGCGCACCGTCGACGAGGCCCGCACGATGCTCCTCGACGCGGCCCGCGAGATGCAGGCCTCCTACCGCGACGAAGGCCGCGAGCCGCCGATCGGCTCGGGGCATGTCGAGGCGCTGACCATCGACACCGCGGCTTGAAGCGCCGCGACCTCGAACGTTACCTTCGCGAGCACGGCTGCCGGCCGATCCGCGAAGGCTGAAACCACGCGATCTGGATCACCCGCCCGCCGACGTGCGCGCCCCGGTCCCGCGCCACCGCGAGATGCCCACCGGCACCGCCCGCGCGACTGCCGCCAGCTGGCCATTGCCGCCCCCACCGGCGCCCGCGACAGCTACGCGCTGCTCAACGGCACCTCCATGGCCACCCCGCACGTCGCGGGTGCCGCGGCGCTCCTGCTGGCGCGCAAGCCGGCGGCCACGGTGGCGCAACTGCGCCAGGCGCTGCTCGTCTCGGCCGAGCCCCGTCCCGGCCTCGCGGGTCGCGTGACCACCGGTGGGCGCCTCGACCTGCCGCGTGCGCTCACCGCGCTCGACCTCGGCGATCAGGCGGCGGCGCAGTTCCAGTCGCAGGCGGGCGCGACCGAGCCCGCGCCGACGGGCAGCACGCAGAGTCAGCCCGCCCCAGCCGAGGGGTCGCCGGCGCCGACGCCGGCGCCGGCCCCTGCGCCGCCGCTGGCGACTGCTGCTCACCCGACGGTGCCGGCCGACCGGTCGGCTCCACTGCTCGCGGTCAGCGGCTCGCTGGCGCACAGCCTGAGCACGCTGTGGGCCCGCCGGAGCATGAGGGTCAAGGTGCGGTGCTCAGAGGCATGCCGGCTGAGCGTGGTCCTCAGGCTGGACGCGGCGACCGCTCGGCGCCTCGGGGTGTCGCGGATCATCTCCCGCGCGAGCGCCAGCCGGTCGAGCGCAGGCACCGCGACGCTGACGCTGCGCCTGTCGACGAAGACGCGTGCGCGGCTGCGCCGCGTCCGCTCGCTGCGGCTCACCGTCGCGACGACCGCCGTCGACACCGTGGGCAATCGCGGGGCAGACGCCCTGCGACTCACGCTGCGGCGCTGAATCGCCCATTAAACGTCCAGCGCGGCACCGACCCCTCAACCTCCGGGGTGCCAGCGCGTTCTAACCAGTAGCTGCAGTACGAACCCAAGACAAAGGAGATCGACATGGCTGGCAAGCGAAACCACGGTAAGGCTCATCCTCGCGGCAAGGCCACCGGCTTCAAGGGCCTGCGCCCCGCGCGTAACGTCCGGGCGGCCAAGGACGAGTCTCCAAGCGCCGCGTCCGCTCCGAGCGCCCCGAGCGCTCCGAGCGCCCCGAGCGAGTCCTAGCCTCGGGCGCCCGCAAGGGCGTCCCGAGCACGCTGTGTGCGAACGGCCCCGCCCCGGCGGGGCCGTTCTGCGTCAATGGCCTCCCTCATGCTCGACCGTCTGCGCCACCTCCTGGTCCCCGCGGCCGCCGACGACGGCCCGGTCGAAGCGGCGCCGGTGCTTCCCATGCGGGAGCTCTTCCGGCGCTTCGCGCCCTACGCCCGCCCGTACCGGTGGTGGTTCGCGGTCGTCCTCGTCTTCATCGTCTTGGCCGCGGCGGCCGAGACGGCCACGATCTGGCTGTTCAAGGTCATCGTCGACGACGTCCTGGTCCCGCGCGACTTCGGGCCCTTCCTTTGGATCGCCGGCATCTACGTGGCGATCACCGTCGGCGCGGGGCTGGTCTCCTTCGCCGACGACTACCTCTCCACGTGGGTGGGCGAGCGCTTCCTCCTAGCGCTGCGGACCGACGTCTTCCGCCACCTGCACAGCCTCTCGATGGACTTCTTCGAGCGGCGGCGCCTCGGCGACCTGCTCTCACGCCTGACCGGGGACGTCGCGGCCATTGAGTCCTTCGTCCTCTCGGGCGTCGCCGACACGATGGCCTCGATCCTGCGGCTCGCGTTCTTCCTCGGCGCGCTCTTCTACCTGCAGTGGGACCTCACGCTGGTCGCGCTGCTCGTCGTCCCGCTCTTCTGGTGGGTCGCGCGGCGCTTCTCGCGGCTCATCAAGACGGCCTCGCGGGAGAAGCGCCGTCGCAGCGGGTCGATCAGCGCGGTGGCGGAGGAGAGCCTGGCCAACGCCGCGCTCGTGCAAGCGACCAACGGCCAGGAGACCGAGGTCGAGCGCTTCCACCGCGAGAGCGTCGGCGCGTTCTCGGCGCAGATGGCCTCCACCAGGATCAAGGCGCTGTTCACCCCGCTCATCGACCTGATCGAGCTGCTGGGTGGCCTGATCGTGATCGGGATGGGGACCTTCGAGCTGTCACGCGGGCGGCTGTCGCTCGGTGAGCTCCTGGCCTTCCTCACGTTCCTGACCCAGCTCTACGGGCCGGTCCGCGGGCTGAGCCGCCTGTCGAACCTCTTCTACTCCGCGTCGGCCAGTGCCGAGCGCATCGCCGAGGTCCTGTCCGAGCGCCCGGCGGTGCAGGATCGACCGGACGCCGTCGTCGTCGGACGCGCCCGCGGCGCGCTGCACTTCGAAGCGGTGGCTTTCGTCTACCCGGGCACCGAGCGGACGGCCCTGCAGGACGTCTCCTTCGCGGTCGAGCCCGGCCAGACCCTCGCGCTCGTGGGTGCCAGCGGCGCGGGCAAGTCGACGCTGGCCAAGCTCGCCCTGCGCTTCTACGACCCCACCGAGGGAGCCGTGTTCCTCGACGGGCGCGATCTGCGCGACCTGCGCCTGCGCGAGCTGCGCGAGAACGTGGCGGTGCTGCTGCAGGAGACGCTGGTCTTCCACGGCACGATCGGCGAGAACATCTCCTACGGCCGGCCGGGTGCGACCGCCGCGCAGATCGAGCGCGCGGCCCGCGCGGCCGACGCGCACGAGTTCATCAGCGCTCTGCCCGGCGGTTACGACACCGTCGTCGGGCAGCGCGGCCGGCGGCTGTCGGGCGGCCAGCGTCAGCGCGTGGCGATCGCCCGGGCGATGATCCGCGACGCTCCGGTGCTCGTGCTGGACGAGCCGACCACCGGCCTCGACGCCGGGTCGGCCGAACGCGTCCTGGAGCCGCTGCGCCGGCTGATGGACGGCCGCTCGACGATCATGATCTCCCACAACCTGCTCACCGCACGCGAGGCCGACCAGATCGCGGTGCTCGACGCGGGGCGCGTGGTGCAAAGCGGTACCCACGACGAGCTGATGGCGCTTGGCGGCGCCTACGAGCGCCTCTACCGGCTGCACGCCCCCGCGGCAGTGCTGCACCAGGGGCAGTGACCGAGCCGCCGGTCCTGCCAGAGGGCGCGGCGCTGGCTCCCGGCTATGCGGCGCTGGGCCTGCTCGCGCGCGGCCTGGACCTCGACGTCTACGACGCGTGGAGCGAGGAACGCGACTGCCGGTGCGTGGTGAAGGTGCTGCGGCCCGATCGCGCGCCGGACGCGGACGCGCGCGAGCGCCTGCTCGGCGAGGGACGGCTCCTGCTCGGCCTCGCACACCCTCACCTCGTCCGCGCCTACGAGGTGGTCGAGCAGCCGCCGGCCGTGGTGCTCGAGACGCTGTCGGGAGCGACGCTGGCGACGATGGTCACCGAGCGCCGGCGGCGCCTGCCCGTGACCGACCTCTGCCACCTCGGCCTGCAGCTGTGCTCCGCGATCGGCTACCTGCACCGCCGCGACATCTTGCACCTCGACCTCAAGCCCTCCAACGTGATCTCCGAGCTCGGCCACCTCAAGCTGATCGACCTCAGCCTGGCGCGGCCGCGGGGACCGGTCCCCGCGGGTCTCGGCACGCGGCAGTACCTGGCTCCCGAGCAGGCGCGCGGCGGGCAGGCGACGGCGGCCAGCGACGTCTTCGGGCTCGGCGGGGTCCTGTTCGCCGCGGCGACGGCGGCGCGCCCGTTCCCGCGGGTGGACGGGCCGTTCGAGCAGCTCGAGCGCCGCGCGGCCCCCGTTGGCTCGCTGCGCCGCCTGCCGGCTGCGTTCGCGGGGGCGATCGACGGTTGTCTTAATCCCGAGTCGGCGGCGCGCCCGACGATCACGGCGCTACGCGACGTCCTCGAGGAGGTCTTGGGCGCGCAGCCGGGTGATTCGTAGAGCGACCTTGGTCGGTCTGTTCAGCACCTGACGGGGAGCTTCCGCGTCCGCGGAGCAGCAGGCTACCGACCCGCTCCGGTTCGCGCCGCGCGAGCTGCCGCGCGAACTCCTCGGCTCGCTCGAGCGGGTCGCGCAGCTCCTCACACCGCTGCGCGGCCTGCTCGGCGAACCCGGCGATCTGCGCCTCTGGCCGCCCGCCGCTCCCTGGCCTTGTCGGTGGCGAGCACGTCACTGGCGGCGAGCAGCTCGCCCATCTGCTGGACGTGAACCCGAGCGGCTTCATCTGCTCACGAAGCGGCGAAGGAATCGAACCTTCCAAGCGCCGGGTTGCGGCGCCCTGCCGGTTTTGAAGACGCCCGGTGCCCTAGTCGGAACCCCAGTACCCATCGAAGATTAGCGGCGCTGGCAGGGCCCGTGGGGAAGTCGGTGGGGAAGTCGGACGCCGTAGAGGCTCGTCGAGTTCGGTAGTCGCGGCCTTGGTCGCGCGCTCGACCGCGAGATTCGCCGGGGGGCAAAGACGCCCCTTGCGCGACATACATTGACATGGCCCCGGACCCGTTTGCCCGCGACGCGATTCCCCCGCGTTTCGGCGGGCCTGTGCAACGACTCACGCTGTCCAAGGTCGAGGCCGCGGCCGCACTGGGAGTAAGCGTCGACTTCTTCGACGAACACGTGGCCCATGAGCTCCGCATCGTTCGCCGCGGATGCCGACGACTGGTGCCCGTCGGCGAACTCAAGCGATGGATCGATGCCAACGCGGCCTTGGCGCTATCCCGCGGGCGGGACGAACTGCAGCACTGAGGGAGAGGGGGGCCAGCTTCACGTCGCGACCCGGCGTCTCGTCCGCTGTGGCCATCCCAGTCCCGCAGGCGCGCCGGCCCTGCCTCGCTCGTAGACGGGCGCGCGCAAGTGCCGCGCTCCTAGCCGGCGGTGGGGGCTACGACGTCCAAGCCGTGATGCGCGCAGCCTGTCTGCAGCTGCGATCGTACGTCAGCACTGCTGCGATTTCATCGTCACGTCCCAGCGCGACTGCGGCATCGAGGTGGATCGCGTCGAGAGTCCGGACCTCGAGCGGGTCGAGTCGCGATGCACGGTCGAGCGACGCGCGATCCAACGCCTTCAGCCTCAGGCCGGCGATGAGTTGCTCGGCAGGCTCCAAGAGGCACTCCCGCGCCGCAAGCCGGCGGAGCTCTACGACCACCAGCTCACTGGACCACCACGCGTCGTAGCGGGAAAGCGTCATGCGTATCGCTCCGGCGTCGGGCTCCGCCAGAAGAATCCGCCCGAGCGCCGACGTGTCGACGTACAGCCCGGCCATCAGTACGGGCGCTGCCGATCGGCAGCGAGGTGCCGATCGGTCGTGCCCGGCGCATGAGGTGCAGCGACGGCGAGGTGTGCGTCGACGATGTGCAGCAGTCCCACGCGGGTCGGAGACGAACGCTCCCCGGAGCGGCGTACGACGATCTCGTCGCGGGTCAGATCGTCGCGGTCAACCTCAACGCGAACCTCGGCGCCGGTGTCGAGCTTGAGTGTCGCTGGCTCGTGCATGACGCAAGTGTGGCACGGGCGAAAGCTGACGAACAGCCGCTCAGCCGCCGGGCCGGTCACCTTCGCGCGCGTCGCGGCCCGCACCGGCTGACCGGTCGGTTCCGCGATGAGCGGCCAGCACTGGAGCCCAGTTCGGGAACTCTCGGCTCGTCGAGGAAGCCTATCGGCGCTGATCGGTTGGCGACGAGGGGTAGAAGCGACCACCCGCGCTCGAAACTCTCGCAAGCGAAGCGCGATGAGGGGGAGGACGATCCCCGCCTCAGCAGGGCTAATTGTGTAAGCGTTCAGTTGGTCGGGGGGACATAACGGGTCGGCGGCGAATCTCGTGGTGTGGAGCGGGCGGAGGCCGAGGCGATCTACGACCAGGGCCGCGAGGCGGTCGTCGCGGTGCTGCTGCGGATGG
>JAABUN010000300.1_pt1 | contig 129734 bp, 129 predicted proteins | sample 5559311 | NCBI WGS metagenome assembly JAABUN01 (sample SAMN10711877, study PRJNA513370) | rock metagenome | isolation source: Antarctica rocks | place: Antarctica: Victoria Land, Siegfried Peak sud | reverse complement strand
GCACCTCTTCGACCTCACGCGGATACACGTTGAAGCCGTTGCGGAGAATCATGTCCTTCTTCCTGTCGACGATGAAGTAGAACCCGTCGTCGTCCCGGGTCGCCAGGTCGCCGGAGTGGAACCAGCCCCCACGCATCGCCTCGGCGGTGGCGTCCGGCTTGTCCCAGTAGCCCTTCATGATGTTCTCGCCGCGGATGACGATCTCACCGATCTCGCCGGGCCCCACCTCGGCGTCGTCCTCGTCGCGCAGACCGAACTCCACCCCGCGGATGGGGGTGCCGATCGAACCGGGCTTGGTCGGCCGGTCGGGATGGTTGAATGAAGCCACCGGGGAGGTTTCCGAGAGACCGTAGCCCTCCAGCAGGGTGACTCCGAGGGTCTGCTCGATCCCGTTCAACACCTCCACCGGCAGCGATGCACCACCCGAGATGGCCACCTTGAGCGAGCTGGTGTCGAAGCGGGGGATGTCCGTGACTCCGAGCAGCGCCATGTACATCGTCGGCACCCCGAGGAAGACGGTCACCCGGTCCAGCTCCACGATGGACAGGGCCTGCTCGCCGTCGAACTTGGGCAGCAGGGTCAGGCAGGCGCCGCCGGTCATGGCGGCGTTCAGCCCGCAGGTCTGGCCGAACGAGTGGAAGAGCGGCAGCCCGCCGAAGATCACGTCGCCGGGTGCCATGGGTATCAGGGTCTCGATGGTGGTCAATGCGTTGCTACGGAGGTTGGCGTGGCTGAGCTCGGCGCCCTTGGGCTGCCCGGTCGTCCCCGAGGTGTAGAGGATGACGGCGGTGTCCTCGGCGGCCCGAGCGGCGACGCCCTCGGTGGGCGCGACCCCCGCGAGCAGCGCCTCGAAGTCGCCCGGCGTGGTCACGATCACCTCGGCCCCGGTGACGCTGGCGGCCTTGTGGGCCTCCTCGGCGAAGAGTGGGAACACCACCGCGACCTTGGCCCCCGCGTCGTTCCAGGCGTACGCCACCTCACCAGCTTTCAGCAGCGGGTTCATCGGCACCACGATCGCACCGAGCCGCAGGATGGCGTAGTAGGCGATGGGGAAGTAACCGACGTTGGGCATGATCAGGGCCACCCGGTCCCCGGGTCGGACGCCGTGTCGGCTCAGCACCGTGGCGAACGAGGCGGCAGCCCGGTCGAGGCCACCGTAGGTCAAGATGTTCTCGCCCTGCTTGATGGCCGGAAGGTGGGGGTCGCTCGCGGCCCGCTCGCTCACCCGGCCGGCGATGTTCGAGGTCGCTGTCATGGATCGACTGTAGATCGCCGGGGCCGGTCCGTCACGGAATCGGCGAATGCACGCTCCCTGAGCCTGTCGAAGGGAGCCTGTCGAAGGGAGCCCGTCGAAGGGAGCCCGTCGAAGGGCGACCCGGATAGAGTGACGATGGTCCCAACCGACCGAAGCCCGCCGAAACGAACTGGATCCGTCATGTCCTTGTCCGACCTCAGCCGCGAAGGCCTCACCGAGTTGCACGCCCAGCTGACGTTGGCGTACGAGGAGCTGGTGGCCCAGGGACTGAAGCTGGACCTGACCCGCGGCAAGCCGTCGGCGGCCCAGCTGGACCTGTCCAACGAGCTGCTGACCCTGCCCGGGGCAGGCAACTTTTCCGACCAGGCCGGGGTCGACTGCCGCAACTACGGCGGGACCCAGGGCCTCATCGAGCTTCGGAAGATCTTCTCGCCGTTGCTCGAGGTCCCCGTCGAGCAGCTGGTCGCGGGTGACAACGCCAGCCTGTCGATCATGCACGACACACTCGTGTTCGCCCTGTTGAAGGGAACGGTCGGCGGCGAGCCGTGGGTCCGGCAGCCGACCAGGTTCATCTGCCCGGTGCCCGGCTACGACCGGCACTTCGCGCTCTGTGAGCAGTTCGGGATCGAGATGATCCCCGTCCCTCTCGACGATAACGGCCCGGACCTGGACCAGGTTCGTGAGCTCGTCGCCTCCGACCCGGCGGTCAAGGGGATCTGGATCGTGCCGACCTACGCGAACCCGACCGGCGCCGTCTACACCGAGGAGGTCACCCGGGCCCTGGTCGAGATGCCCACTGCCGCACCGGACTTCCGGATCTTCTGGGACAACGCGTACGCCGTGCACCACCTGACGGACTCCGAGACCCCGGCGATCGACGTCCTCGGCCTGGCTTCCGCAGCCGGTCACCCCGACCGGGTCTTCGTCTTCGCCTCCACGTCCAAGATCACCTTCGCCGGGGCCGGGGTGTCCTTCTTCGCCGGCTCCCCGGCCAATGTCAGCTGGTACCTCGCCCACCTCAGCAAGCGGACCATCGGCCCGGACAAGGTCAACCAGCTGCGGCACGCGACCTACCTCAAGAGCCCCGAGGGGGTACGTGAGCTGATGCGGCGGCACCGGGCGGTCATCGCCCCGAAGTTCGACCAGGTGATCGAGATCTTGACCGAGCGACTCGGTCCGTACGAGACGGCCAGCTGGACCCGGCCGGACGGCGGCTATTTCATCAGCTTGGACGTGGCCGACGGTACGGCCACCCGGGTGGTCGCCCTGGCCGGGACCGCCGGGATCGTGATGACGGCGGCAGGCGCCGCCTTCCCGTACGGGCTCGACCCGCGGGACCGGAACATCCGGATCGCGCCGACGATGCCCGAGCCGGCCGACGTGGCCGCGGCGATCGCGGGGCTGACGACCTGCGTGCTGCTGGCCGCCACTGAGCAGCGGCTAGTCCGGCTTGCGGGCTTAGGGCACGTGATGTAATAACGTCGTTTTTGGGTTGTGGGGCGTTACGGTTGTGCTATGGCGGATCTTGCCGAGTCGGTCGGGCGGCGGTACGCGGTGCTGCGGCCGCATCTGTCGGAGTTCCAGCGGCGGTTGTGGCTGGGTGCTGAGGCCGCGGAGCTGGGCCCGGGTGGGTCGGTGTGGTGGCCGCTGCGACGGGGGTCGCGGCGGATACCGTGCGCCGCGGCCGGAAGGAAGCTGACGACGAGACCGCGCCTGGTCAGGGTCGGGCTCGCAGGTCCGGTGGTGGCCGGAGACGCGCGGAGTCGCATGACGTCGAGTTGGTCGCGGCGTTCGAGTCCTTGATCGACCCGGTGACCCGAGGGGATCCGAGGGGATCCGATGTCGCCGCTGCGGTGGACGTCGAAGTCGATCCGTACCCTGACCGGGGCGCTGCGGGAGAAGGGCCATCAGGTCAGCGCCTTCGTGGTCCGACGGTTGCTCCGCGAACGCGGTTACAGCCTCCAGGCCAACGCCAAGACCACCGAGGGCGCTCAGCACCCGGACCGCGACGCCCAGTTCTGCTACCTCAACGACCAGGCCCGGCAGCACATGGACGCCGGGGATCCGGTGATCTCGGTCGACACGAAGAAGAAGGAGCTGGTCGGGGCCTACCAGAACGGCGGCCGGGAATGGCACCCGGGCGGGCAGCCCGAGCAGGTGAAGGTCCACGACTTCATCGACCCCACCCTGGGCAAGGCGAACCCCTACGGGGTCTACGACGTGGCCAACAACACCGGCTGGGTCAGCGTGGGCACCGACCACGACACCGCAGCGTTCGCGGTCAACACCATCGCCACCTGGTGGCAGCAGGTTGGCCAGACCCTGCACCCGGACGCTTCCCGGTTACTCATCTGCGCTGACGGTGGTGGTTCCAACGGCTACCGGACCCGACAGTGGAAAACCGAGCTCGCGAAGCTGGCCGCCACCACCGGTCTGAGCATCACCGTCTACCACCTCCCACCCGGCACCAGCAAGTGGAACAAAATCGAACACCGACTGTTCTCCCACATCTCGATGAACTGGCGCGGCAGACCGCTGACCAGCCACGAAGTGATCGTCTCCACCATCGCCGCGACCAGCACCCGTGCCGGGCTGACCGTCCGCGCCGAGCTCGACCAGGCCACCTACCCCACCGGCGTCAAAATCGCAGACCAGGACATGCAAGCCCTGGAGACCAGCCGAACCCTCACTCGCCACGACTTCCACGGCGAATGGAACTACAGCCTGCACCCCAACCCGACGACACGCCCCAAGACCGAACCAGATTAAATCATCACGCGCCCTAATCCGGGCTAGTCCTGGGCTAGTCCGGCTTGAACTGGTCGCGCAGGAACCGGCTCAGATCGGCCAGCTCGGGCTCGTTGACGAGGTGGCCGAGCCCGGGGTACACCTTCTCGCTCAACCGGGTGTGGGTCGCCAACCAGGCGCGGCTCAGGGTGACCAGGAAGTCCGGGACGAACGGATCGCTGTGGCCGCGACCCCAGAACACGGGTGGCGGGCTGGCCCGCAGGGCCCGGTCGCCTGGAGCGGTGCCGGGGACCACGAACCCGGAGAGGTTGACGGCGTAGTCGAACCGCTCGGGCGCCGCCCTCAGCACCTGCAGTCCCGTGGCGGCGCCCTGGGAGAAGCCGAGCAGTCCGACCGAGGGAGCCGCCGGCACCGTGTCGAGCCACGTCAACACCGACCGCGCCACGGCGTTGGCCTGATCCACCGCCACCGCCGGGTCCAGCCGAAACCAGGCGTAGCCGCCGCTGGAGGTCATCGGCGCTCGGACGGACGCCAGCACCAGTTCGGCCGGCAGCTGGTGGCGGAGCTCGAACCCGACCTGCTCGTTGGAGTTGTGACCGTGCAGCATGACCAGCAACGGCCGTCCGGTTCGCTCGGGCTCGGGGACGGACCACAACACCTGGTCCGGGTCAATCTGCACGCGCACTCCTTCTCGGGGGAGTCTCAGTCTGCCTCAATACCCCTCACCACGGCTTACCAGCACCGCCGCCGCCAGGCTCAGCGTGACAACCGCGGAGACCACCGAAACGCCGAGTTGTCCGCGCGGTCCGCGGAGGATGCGCCCCAGCACGGACCCACCGCCGACCAGCAAGAGCTGCCACGACGCTGACGCGGCCCCCGCGCCGAGGGCGAACACCGGGGCGAGGCTCCAAAAGAGGCTGCCGTCCGACCCGCTCCGACCCACGACCAGCGCCGCGAAGGTGATGACGGTGGCCGGGTTGACCGCGGTCAGCGCGATGAGGGTGAGGTAGGCCCGGCCGGGCCCCATCAGGCGAGGGGTGAGGGCGGGACCGGTCGGCCGCCGGTAGCGACGCATGGCGGTACGGATGGTGTGTGCGGATACCGCCACCAGCACCAGTGCAGCCAGCACTCTGAGCGGCCCATCGACCCGGCGCAGGAACGGCCCCAGTCCGGCGCCGCCGAAGGCAGCTACCAGGGCGTACGCGCCGTCGACGGTGGCTACCCCGAGGGCGGCCGCACAGGCCACTCCGAACCTCTCCCGGGCCGCAAGCCCGAGCAGATACATACCGACGGCGCCGATCGGCATGGCCACGGCAAGACCGGCCAGGGCACCGGCCGCGAGGCTGGGGAGCATCCGGGCACGCTAGCCGCGGGGATGCTCGACGGGCAAGCAGATTACGCCGTCCCAGACCGGGGTTGGGACCGCCTGATCGAGCGGTAGCCGGTTCGACTCTGGTGGGAAACCTCAGTACACTCGACCTCTTGGTGGCTGGTCACCATCGTTTCGTTGTGCCCTGGGTTTCGTTGTGCCCTGAACAGGGAAGGCACGAGACGGTGATACCGGGCGCCGAAGGGCAATAGCTCAATTGGCAGAGCATCGGTCTCCAAAACCGAAGGTTGTGGGTTCAAGTCCCTCTTGCCCTGCAGGTCGGCAGGTCTCCTGTCGAATGAACGGGGAACGACCAAGCAGTTCAAGACTGATCAGAAGAAGGGTCGAGCGTGGCAGACAAGGAAGAGGTAGAGCCGACTGAGGGGTCGAGCGCTGCTGGGTCGTCCGATGCCGCAGACTCGGTTGATCCGGTGGCTTCCGCCGGCGATCCCGACGTCGAGCGCGCTCTCGACGACGACAACGACGACGGGCCCTCCGGGACTGAGCCCGACGAGTTCGACGAGATCGTCCGGGGCAGCGACTTCGGTGGCGCCCATGCGCTGGGTTCAGATCGCGACGGGGTTGACGATGATGTCGTCGAGGGCGATATCGAGGACAAGGCTCTGGAGCCGGCCGGGGTCGGAGCCGCCGCGGCGGGCGCGGGTGTGGGTGCAGTAGCGGAACGCCAGTCCGGACGCAGGCCCAAGGAAGCCGCGACCAGGCCGCAGGATGAGCCGGTCAAGGGCGAGCGCACGGGGCCGGTCAAGTTCGTGCGCGAGTCGGTCGGGGAGCTCCGCAAGGTGGTCTATCCGACCGGTCAGCAGCTGATCAACTATTTCGTGGTGGTTCTGGTCTTCGTGCTGTTCATCATCGCCTACGTCAGCCTTCTCGACCTCGGGCTCGGCGCGGCCATCTTCCGAATTTTCAGCTGATGACGACGAACCATACGAGCAACGGAGATATTGACGTGTCTGACACCTTTTCAGCCGGGGACCCGCAGCAGGACGCGGAGCCGCTGGAAAGTTCTGCCGAGAGCCCGACACCGGTGAGCGACTCGCTGGCGCGGACCTCTGACGATGACACCGCGGTCCAGGAGACGGACTTCAACATCGATTTCGGCCAGGGCTCCTACCACTCCAGCGCCGACGAGGACATCTCGTTGAACTTCGGCACCCCGACGTCGGAGCCGGAGATCGAAGACGACGGCATCGACCTGAACTTCGGGGAGGCGGCGGAGCCGGAGGAGGCCGACGAGGACGAGGACGACGAGGAGTCCGAGGCCGGGAAAGAAGCCCTTGAGGCCTTCCGCGGAGAGTTGCGCGGCAAGGTGGGTGACTGGTACGTCGTGCACACCTACTCCGGGATGGAGAACCGGGTGCTGCAGAACCTGGAGAACCGGGTCTCCTCGCTCAACATGGAGGACTTCATCTTCGAGATCATCGTGCCGACCGAAGAGGTCACCGAGATCCGTAACGGTCAGCGCAAGCAGATCCGGCGTACGGTGCTGCCCGGTTACGTCCTGGTCCGGATGGACATGACGGATGAGTCCTGGTCGACCGTGCGCCACACCCCTTCCGTGACCGGTTTCGTCGGTCACTCGAACTCGCCGGTGCCGCTCAGCCTGGACGAGGTGGAGAAGATGCTGGCGCCGGCGGTCATCGCGGCGGCCACGGCCGGGATCGAAGGCAGTGCCAGCAAGCGCAAGAAGAAGATCGAGGTGGCCGACTTCGCCGTCGGCGACTCCGTCATGGTCGTCGACGGCCCCTTCGCCGGGGTCCACGCGACGATCACCGAGATCAACGTGAACAACCAGCGCCTGAAGGCCTTGGTGGAGATCCTGGGTCGTGAGACCCCGGTGGACCTCACCTTCCCGCAGATCCAGAAGGTTTAGCGGCTTCAGGTCGACGTTCACGTCGACGCAAGACAGGCGGTCGGGCCAGCCAGGCCTGACCATGACATCTGCTCCGGGATGAGCCCGGCGCAAATCCAGAAGGACCCACGAAATGCCTCCCAAGAAGAAGGTCGCGGCGCTCGTCAAGATCGCCCTCAACGCAGGCTCCGCAACACCTGCCCCGCCCGTCGGCACCGCCCTCGGTCCGCACGGCGTCAACATCATGGAGTTCTGCAAGGCGTACAACGCCGCGACCGAACCCATGCGCGGAAACGTCATCCCGGTCGAGATCACCATCTTCGAGGACCGGTCGTTCACCTTCGTCACCAAGACCCCGCCCGCTGCCGAGCTGATCAAGAAGGCTGCGGGCGTCACCAAGGGTTCGGGTGTGCCGCACACCACCAAGGTCGGCAAGATCACCCGGGACCAGGTGCGTGAGATCGCCACCACCAAGCTCCCGGATCTGAACGCCAACGACGTGGACGCCGCCATGAAGATCGTCGAGGGCACCGCCCGTTCGATGGGCGTCACGGTGTCCACATAGTAGAGGTGACCACCGCATAGTAGAGGTGACCACCGCCTCGTAACCACCACCGACCTTCGCGCCGCCGATTTGCAGGAGCAGACCGGGAAACACACTCTTCGTTTCCCGGGATGCGACGAAAACGGCGGGGTAGAGCGAAGGTCGCGGCGTAGCGAAGCGGAGCCGTTAAGCACAGTGGTTGGGCCGGCGCGGTCCGCACCACAACTGGCCATAGAAAGGACCAGATCAATGAAGCGCAGCAAGGCATACAACGCAGCCGCCGAGAAGATCGATGAGGCGAAGCTCTACGCACCCGAGGAGGCCCTCGAGGTCGCCAAGGGCAGCACCAAGGCCACCTTCGACGAGACGGTCGACGTCTCCATGCGGCTCGGCATCGACCCGCGCAAGGCGGACCAGATGGTCCGTGGCACGGTCCTGCTGCCCAACGGCACCGGTAAGACGGCGCGGGTCCTGGTCTTCGCCACCGGTGACCGGGCGGCGGCCGCCGAGGCGGCGGGCGCCGACGAGGTCGGCTCCGACGAGCTGATCGACAAGGTGGCCAAGGGCTACCTGGATTTCGACGCCGTGGTGGCCACCCCGGACCTGATGGGCAAGGTCGGCCGGCTGGGTCGAGTCCTCGGCCCGCGTGGTCTGATGCCCAACCCGAAGACCGGCACCGTGACCGTCGACGTGGCCAAGGCCGTGACCGACATCAAGGGCGGCAAGATCGAGTTCCGGGCGGACCGGCACGCGAACCTGCACTTCATCATCGGCAAGGCCTCGTTCCCCACCGAGCAGCTCCAGCAGAACTATTTCGCCGCGCTGGACGAGGTGCTGCGGCTCAAGCCGAGTGCGTCCAAGGGCCGCTACGTCCGTAAGATCACCTTGTCCACGACCATGGGCCCGGGTGTGCCGATCGACCCGAGCCGGATCAAGCCGGACGCCGAGTAGGCGTGATCCCGGCCGTCGCCGGTCGTCGACGCTGACACCTCTCGGTGCTGGCGGGCGGTGGTCGGTTCGCCTAGCCGGTTCGCCTGTCCGTGGTGGCGGTTTGCGGAGTAGGAGCACAGTGAGCACCACGAGCGACGTCGGCGTCCGGATGTCCACGGCGCAGGGTCGATGGGTGCTGGCGACGACGATCGCCGGTTCGAGCGTGGCCATGCTGGACGCCACTGTCGTCAACGTCGCTCTGGCTCAGATCGGGGAAGAGTTCGACGCCGGCTTCAGCGCACTGCAATGGATCTCCAACGCGTACACGCTCACCCTGGCCTCCTTCATCCTGCTCGGCGGGGTGCTCGGGGACCGGTTCGGTCGGCGCCGGGTCTTCCTGATCGGGGTGGTGTGGTTCGCTCTGGCGTCTGCTCTCTGCGCGGCAAGTTTGAACGAGAACATGCTGATCGCGGCTCGGGCGCTGCAGGGCATCGGAGGCGCGCTGCTGACCCCAGGCTCCCTGGCCATCATCTCGGCGACCTTCGTGACCCAGGATCGGGCCCGGGCCGTCGGCGCCTGGTCCGGGCTGGGCGGGATCGCCGGCGCCATCGGCCCCTTCCTGGGTGGCTGGCTGGTCGGGTTCAGCTGGCGATGGGTGTTCCTGATCAACCTCCCGCTGGCCGTGGCCATCGTTGTCGTGGCGCTGCGCCACGTCCCGGAGACCCACGACCTCTCGGTGCACACCGAGCGGCGGCGGATCGACCTGCCCGGCACGACTCTGGTGGTGCTGGCCCTGAGCGGCATCACGTACGCCCTGACCCGGGCCGGGCAGGACGGTTGGAGTCCGCTGGTCATCGGGCTCGGTGTCGCCGGCCTGGCCGCCGGGGTCGGTTTCGTCCTGGTCGAGCAGCGTACAGCCGACCCGCTGATGCGGCTGGAGATGTTCGGTGACCGGGTCTTCGCCGCCGCCAACGTGGCCACGCTGTTCATCTACGCCGGGCTCGCCGCCTACTTCTTCCTGATGGTGCTCCAGCTGCAACTGGTCAGTGGCTGGTCCCCGTTGGCCGCCGGCACCTCGCTGCTGCCGGTGACCGTGCTGATGCTGTTCCTGTCCGCCCGGTTCGGAGCCCTGTCCCAGCGGGTCGGGCCGCGGGCGTTGATGACCACCGGATCGCTGCTGGTCGCCGCCGGGTTCGTCCTAGCCCTCCGGGTGGGTCCGGACGCCCGTTACCTGACCGACGTGCTGCCGTCGGTGCTCCTGCTGGGGCTGGGTCTCAGCTGTGCAGTGGCCCCCCTGACCGCAGCCGTGCTGGCCGCTGCACCCGATCACCTCGCCGGCGCCGCCTCTGGCATCAACAACGCGACCGCGCGCTCCGCCGGGCTGCTCGCCATCGCGGTGATCCCCGCGGTGGCCGGACTCGGCCGGGCCGGGGCCGGTGACGCGGCGGCCCTGGACCGGGGCTTCGGGGTGGCGATGCTGATCTCCGCGGGGCTGCTGGTCGCGTCGGCCGTGGTGTCCTGGTTCGGCCTCGGTCACCCGCCGACCGAGTCTGCCGAACTCAACCCGCACCCCGACGAGCAGCGCTGATCCCCACCGGCGCTGAGCTGCCCGAGCCTGCCCGCGCCGGTGATCCGGCTGCCCGCCGAGCTGCCCTGGCCCTCTTCCTCGCCGGAGTGGCCGTCTTCGCCTCCCTGTATGCCACCCAGCCCCTGCTTCCGGAACTCAGTCGGACCTTCGGCGTCAGCCCGGGCAGCTCGGGGCTGTCGGTGAGCTTCGCCACCTTCGGCCTGGCCTTGGGGTTGCTGGTGGCGGGCCCAGTCTCCGAGCGGTTCGGTCGTACGCGGCTCGTCCACCTCAGTCTGGCCGCCGCGACGGTCCTGGGCCTGATCTGCGCTCTCAGTCCGAGCTGGCCGTTGCTGCTGACCGGTCGCACCCTGCAGGGCCTCGCCCTCGCCGGGCTCCCGGCGGTAGGGGTAGCCTACCTGAACGAGGAGCTGCACCGCGAGGTGGCGGGCCGGGCGATCGGTCTCTACATCGGCGGCAACGCGATCGGCGGGATGCTGGGCCGGTTGCTGTCCGGGGTGCTGGACGACCTGGGCGGCTGGCGCTTGGCGGTCGGCGGCGTCGCCGTGCTCGCCGGGGTGTGTACGGCGGTCGTGGTGTGGTTGCTGCCACCCTCGCGCCGTTTCGTCCCCGCTCCCGCAGGCTTTCGCGTCCTGGTCCACAACAGCCGACGGGTGCTCTCCGACCCGGTCCTGCTGGGCCTGTACGCCGTGGCCGCCCTGCTGATGGGTGCCTTCGTCGCCATCTTCAACGCCCTCGGGTTCCGGCTGGAGGCGCCGCCGTACGGCCTGAGCTCCACGGCGGCGGGGTTGGTCTTCGTGGTGTACGCCCTGGGTTCGGTCGCCTCGACCCTGGCCGGTCGACTGGCCGACAGCCTCGGGCGACGCATGGTCGTCCCGGTGTCCGTGGCAGTCATGCTGATCGGTCTGGCGCTCACCGTGGTGCAACCGCTCGTCGGTGTGGTCACGGCCCTGGCGGTGATGACCATCGGGTTCTTCGCCGCCCACGGGGTGGCCAGCGGTTGGGTCGCCGCGCGGGCCGGGGCGAGTGGTCGGGCCACGGCTCAGGCAGCCTCGGCCTACCTCTTCGCGTACTACGTCGGGTCCTCGGTCGGCGGCGTACTCGTCGGCCATGCCTGGAGCAGCCACGGCTGGGTCGGGGTGCTGCTGTTGACCGGCTCCTTGGTGCTCGCCGCACTGTTGGTCAGCGTGCTGCTGGCTCGCAGCACCAGCCTGCTTCGGCAGGGCAACCCGTCGGCCGGTGGCTAGGCGGAAGCCCCGGCCCGGCGCAGAGCGTCCCCGCTCAGGCGATAGACCGTCCACTCGTCCATGGCCACCGCCCCCAGAGACTCGTAGAAGGCGATCGAGGGCTCGTTCCAGTTCAGCACCCACCACTCGAACCGGGCGTAGCCACGGTCGACGGCGATCTCGGCCAGGGACTTCAGCAGGGCCTTCCCCAGCCCCGTTCCCCGGTGCTCAGGGCGGACGAAGAGGTCTTCGAGATAGATCCCGTGCACGCCCTCCCAGGTGGAGAAGTTGAGGAAGTAGAGGGCGAAACCGACGACCCGATCCTCGATCTCGGCGACCAGGCTGTACACCGCTGGGTTGGGCCCGAACAGGGCCGTCTGGAGCTGGTCCACGCTCACCTTGACGGCATCGACCGACCGTTCGTAGTCCGCAAGCTCCAGGATCAGCTGACGGATCTGTTCGACGTCAGCTGCGCGGGCCTCACGTACGCCAGGTTGCACCACCACAGGACATCACACCTCGGCCTGGGAAGCACGCCGTCCGGGCGGGAGTTTGCCGGCAAGCCCCGCCGGGACGTCGGCCCCAGAAGGTCCCGAGCAGCCTCGATCAGCCCGGTCGGACGGCGCCCTTGTAGGGCATGTACTTCATGGGGATGTACTGCACCGGGGTGCCCGGCTTCGACGCGTGGATGATCTTGCCCCCACCGGCGTAGATCCCGACGTGGCTGGGACCCGAGTAGAAGAAGACCAGGTCGCCCGCCCGCAGGCTGGACTTGGAGACCTTCCTGCCCTGGCTGTACTGGCTCTTGGAGGAGTGCGGCAGGTTCACCCCGGCCGACTTCCACGCTCCCATGGTCAAGCCGGAGCAGTCCCAGGAGCTGGGCCCGGCGGAGCCGTAACGGTAGCTCTCACCCAGCTGCTTCTTCGCGAAGGCCAGCGCCTTGTCGCCCTTGGACGATGAGCTGGCGGTCGCCACAACTGTCTTCGGAGCCGTCTTCATCGTCAGGTCTCCGCCTTGCAGCAGCTTCCAGACCCTGACCGTGGCGGTTCCGGACTGCGGGAGTCGATAACTCTTCTGGGCGGCCTTGAGGACCTTCACGGTCGTCGCATCGAGCACCCGGTTGGCCGGAACGCGGTATCCAGCGGCTCGCAGCGCTAGCTGCAGGCGGAGTACGTCCGCCCCCTTCGCCCCGGGCTTGAGCGTCGGGGTCTTGCCCCGAGAGATCAGCGCGCTCCAGGCGCGACCATCCACGGCACGAACCGAACCAAGCCCGACGGACGTGCGGAACTTCGCGATCTGGTTGGCGTCGTTCGTCGAGATCGACCGGTTTCGGCTCACCTTGTAGCCGGCTCCGGTCAGCAGGCACTCCACGGCTCCGGCCTGAACCCCGTCGGAGCCTTTCGTGATGGTTTTGAAACTGCTGAAGGTGGCGCTGCATCCTGCGGCATCGGCCGGCAGTTCAGCACCAGCAGCGGCTGAGACGGCCAGGGCCAGTCCTAGCACAGCCGATGCGGTTCGCTTCCTGAATTTCCCCATGTGATCGCTCTCCCCTTGAGTTGTGCGTCCGACCACGGAGTCCATGGCCGGTCTGCGCACGTTATCAAACCGAGACATTCCCGCCAAGCCCTCTGCCGGACATCACGATCCGGTACATAGGACAGGCGGCCCCTTGGCCTCCGGGCGATTTGGTCCCGTGGGGATGCGTGGGTATGTTGGTCAGCGCCGAAGACCGCTGGTTGGTTCGAGCCTCACCGCTCGACCCGAAGACTCCGTACGACGGATGGCCCGCGCAGGTTGAGCGAGAGCTGTGGGGGATCCAGTCCCCCGGTTGCCCTTTGTCGCCTGTGCGAAAGGGGCTTTTTTCGTTCTCGGGGTCAGACCCGCCCTTCGGTAGCACTACACCCGTAGTGCGCGGAAGTTTGTGGAGGACATATGGCGAGGCCGGACAAGGCAGCCGATGTCGCTGAGCTGGCGGAGAAGTTCTCCAGCTCAGCAGGTGTCGTGTTGACCGAGTACCGCGGACTCACCGTGAAGGCGCTCAAAGAGCTGCGTCGTAATCTCGGTGATGAAGCCACCTATGCCGTGTCGAAGAACACGCTGACCACGATCGCGGCCCGCGAAGCGGGTGTCGCCGGACTCGACGAGCACCTGGTCGGACCGACGGCGATCGCCTTCATCGACGGTGACCCGGTCACCGTGGCGAAGGGGCTGCGTGACTTCGCACGGGCCAACCCGCTTCTGGTGATCAAGGGCGGAGTGCTGGACGGCAGATTCCTCAGCTCCGACGAGGTGCGCAAGCTGGCCGACCTGGAGTCGCGCGAGGTTCTCCTCGCCAAGGTCGCCGGTGGCATGCAGGGTGTCCTGCAGCAGGCCATCTCGCTGGTCTCTGCGCCGCTGTCCCAGACCGCCCGTCTGCTGGCGGCCCTGGAGCAGGCGGCTGAGGAGAACCCCTCCCTCATCGCCGGTGCCGGTGCGACTGCGGCCGTGGCTGCCGAGGCAACTGATCAACAGGAGCCGAGCAACGAAGAACTGGCGACGGCCGACCCGGAGGACATCTCTGAGCCGAGCTCTGCCGAACTGGCTGCGGCTGACGCCGGGGCCGAACTGGCTGCGGCTGACGCCGGGGCCGAACTTGCAGCGCCCGCTGCGGACGACACAGCAGCACCCGCTGCGGACGAGAACTAAGGAAGGACTGCCATCATGGCCAAGCTCAGCACCACAGAGCTCCTTGACGCGTTCAAGGAACTGACCCTGATCGAGCTCAGTGAGTTCGTGAAGGAGTTCGAGACCACCTTCAACGTGACCGCTGCCGCCCCGGTGGCTGCTGCCGCGCCGGCCGGGGCCGGCGGCGGCGCCGTCGTCGAGGAAGAGGAGGCCTCGGACGAGGTCGACGTCATCCTCGAGGCGGCCGGCGAGAAGAAGATCCAGGTCATCAAGGAGGTGCGTACCCTCACCAGCCTCGGTCTCAAGGAGGCCAAGGACCTGGTCGAGGCCGCCCCCAAGGCCGTCCTGGAGAAGGTCACCAAGGAGCAGGCCGACAAGGCCAAGGCTTCCCTCGAGGCAGCTGGCGCGACCGTCTCCTACAAGTGAGCTAGTGGTTGAACCCCTCCAGATGGAGGGTTTCGGCACACTGAACACGGCCAGCGATGCCCTGACCCGGACGGGTCAGGGCATCGCTGTCTGCGTCGGCAACTCCCGCGTAACGCCCCTCACGTAGCATGCGGACCCAGCGGACAGCACGAAACATGGCGGTCCGGGCCTTGCGTCAACGGGAGCGTGTGGATGGAACCGCAGCTGGTGGTCAACGGCCGTGAGCGTCGGCTCGGGGACGTCGGCGGACACATCACCTTGCTGAGTTGGTTGCGCTCGGGTGGGTTGACCGGGAGCAAGGAGGGTTGCGCCGAGGGTGAGTGCGGGGCCTGCGCGGTGCTCGTCGCCCGACCGGACGGCGAGGGTCGCAGTCGCTGGACTGCGATCAACTCCTGCTTGGTGCTGGCGGCGGGTCTCGACGGACAGGAGGTCCTGACCGCGGAGGGTCTGGGTCGCCCTGACGCGCTGCACCCGGTCCAGCAGGAGATGGCGGACCGCGGCGGATCCCAGTGCGGTTACTGCACGCCGGGCTTCGTCTGCTCGATGGCGGGGGAGTACTACCGCAGCGACCGGCGGGCCGGTGGCCACACCGTACGGGCACCTGACCACGAGCACGGCCCGAACGGCTTCGACCTGCACGCACTCAGCGGCAACCTGTGTCGTTGCACCGCTACCGCCCGATCCGCGACGCGGCGTACGCCCTCGGCCAACCCGACCACGCCGACCCGATCCGGGCCCGGATCGAGCACCCCGCCCCCGCAGCCCAGGCGACCGTCATCTCCGGCGACCACGGCACCTTCGTCCGCCCGCGCAGTCTGCGCGAGACCCTCGACCTGATGGCCGGGGCACCTGACGTCCGGCTGGTCGCCGGTTCCACCGACTGGGGCGTGGAGCTCAACATCCGGCACGCTCGGGTCGCCCTGACGGTGGCCCTGGATCGGCTGCCGGAGCTGCGGGTCCTGGAGTTCAGCGACGACGCGATCGACATCGGTGCCGCGCTGACCCTGTCCGAGATCGAGCGTGGGCTGGCCGGCCGGGTGCCCCTGCTGGCCGAGCTCTTCGCGCAGTTCGCCTCCCGGCTGATCCGCAACGGCGCCACTCTGGGCGGTAACCTCGGCACCGCCTCACCGATCGGGGACAGCCCCCCCGCTCTGCTGGCCCTCGATGCGTCGCTGGTGCTGGCCTGCCGGGACGGCGAGCGCGAGGTGGCCCTGGCCGACTACTTCACCGGCTATCGGCGCACCGTCCGGCGGGCGGATGAGGTAATCAAGATCATCCGGATCCCCTGGCCGGTGGCCCCGACCGCTGCGTTCCACAAGATCGCGAAGCGACGCTTCGACGACATCTCCAGCGTCTCGGTGGCCTTTGCCGTGCGATTGGACGGGGACCTGGTCGACGACGTCAAGATCGGGCTGGGCGGGGTCGCCGCCACCCCGATCCGGGCCACCGCCACCGAGCGGGCCCTGCTCGGACGGCCCTGGACCGGTCGGACCGTACGCGAAGCCGCCGCCGTTCTCGGAGCCGAGGGAACCCCGATCAGCGACCACCGGGCCAGCGGCGACTACCGGGCGGCCACCCTGCGGACCTCACTGCTGAAGCTCTACGCCCAGAACCCGGCGCCGAGCGATCAGGAGCTGTCACGGTGACGGACACCCACAGTCCCCTCGCCGACCGGCCGTTGAACCCCAAGGTCGGTCTGGAGCTCTCGCACGAGAGCGCCCACCTGCACGTCACCGGTCAGGCCCTCTACACCGACGACCTGCTCGCCCGGACGCCAAACTGCCTGCACGCCTGGCCGCTGCAGGCCGCGCACGCCCACGCCCTGGTCGCCGAACTGGACGTGACCCCCGCGTACGCCGTCCCCGGGGTGGTCCACGTCCTCACCGCCGCCGACGTTCCCGGGGTGAACGACGCCGGGGTCAAGCACGACGAGCCGCTGTTCCCCAGCGAGGTCATGTTCTACGGTCACGCCGTCTGCTGGGTGCTCGGCGAGACCGCGGAGGCAGCCCGGTTGGGCGCGGAGGTCATCGAGGTCGCATACGAGCCGCTGCCCTCGATCCTCACCCTGACCGAGGCCATCGCCGCCGAGAGCTTCCAGGGCCACCAGCGCACGGTCTCCCGCGGCGACGCCGACGCCGCCCTCAGCTCCGCGGCCCACCGGTTCTCCGGGGAGTTCGAGTTCGGGGGCCAGGAGCACTTCTACCTGGAGACCAACGCCTCGCTGGCCCTGGTCGACGAAGCCGGCCAAATCTTTGTCCAGTCCAGCACCCAGCACCCCTCGGAGACCCAGGAGATCGTCGCCCACGTGCTCGGTCTGTCGAGCCACCAGGTCACCGTGCAGTGCCTACGGCTCGGGGGCGGGTTCGGCGGCAAGGAGATGCAGCCCCACGGGTTCGCCGCGGTCGCCGCCCTGGGGGCCGTGCTCACCGGCCGGCCCGTGCTGCTGCGGCTCAACCGCACCCAGGACATCACCATGACCGGCAAGCGGCACCCGTTGCACGCCAGCTGGGAGGTGGGCTTCGACGCCGAGCTGCGGCTGAGTGGTCTGCGGGCCACCCTGACCAGCGACGGCGGCTGGAGCCTCGACCTGTCCGAACCGGTGCTGGCGCGGGCGCTGTGCCACATCGACAACGCCTACTGGGTCCCCGACATCCACGTGCACGGGCGGGTCGCCCAGACCCACAAGACCTCGCAGACCGCGTTCCGGGGGTTCGGCGGACCGCAGGGGATGATCGTGATCGAGGACATCCTCGGCCGCTGCGCTCCGTCACTCGGCATCGAGCCCGACGAGCTGCGTCGGCGCAACTTCTATGCTGCTGGCCAGGCCACCCCGTACGGGCAGCCGGTCCGGCACGCGGAACGGCTGGCCGACATCTGGTCGATCCTGCGCGCCCGGAGCGATTTCGACTCCCGCCGGGCGGAGGTCGCACGATGGAACGCAGCCCACCCGGACCTGAAGCGTGGCCTGGCCATCACCCCGGTCAAGTTCGGCATCTCGTTCAACCTGACGGCCTTCAACCAGGCGGGCGCGCTGGTGCACGTCTACAAGGACGGGTCGGTCCTGATCAACCACGGTGGCGTCGAGATGGGCCAGGGCCTGCACACCAAGATGATCCAGGTGGCGGCCACCGCGCTCGGGGTCCCGTTGTCCCGGGTCCGGCTCGCGCCCACCCGGACCGACAAGGTGCCCAACACCTCGGCCACCGCGGCCAGCTCCGGCGCCGACCTCAACGGTGCCGCGGTCAAGGACGCGTGCGACCAGATCCGGGCCCGGCTCACGGTGGTCGCCGGCGCGCGGCTCGGGGTGCACCCCGAGGACGTCCGCTTCGTCGACGGCTTCGTCACCGGGATCGGCTTCGCCGACTCCGAGCTGACCTGGGAGAAGTTGGTGCACGACGCCTACTTTGCTCGGGTCCAGCTCTGGGCGGCGGGCTTTTACCGCACACCCGGGTTGCACTGGGACGCAGAGCGGATGCAGGGCGAGCCTTTCAAGTACTTCGCCTACGGTGCCTCGGTCTCCGAGGTGGAGGTGGACGGCTGGACCGGGGCGTACCGGCTGCGGCGGGTGGACGTGGTGCACGACGTCGGGGACAGCCTGTCGCCGCTGATCGACCTCGGTCAGATCCAGGGGGGCTTCGTCCAGGGGACCGGCTGGCTGACCCTCGAGGAGCTGCGCTGGGACACCAGCGACGGCCCGCACCGCGGCCGGCTCGACACCCAGGCCGCCAGCACGTACAAGATCCCGAGCTTCTCGGAGATGCCCGAGGTGTTCAACGTGCACCTGTACGAGAGGGCCACCGAGTCGGGGGTGGTGTACGGCTCCAAGGCGGTCGGCGAGCCGCCGCTGATGCACGCCTTCAGCGTCCGAGAGGCGCTGCGGCAGGCGGTGGCGGCCTTCGGGCCGCTCGGTCACCCGGTCGAGCTCGGCAGCCCGGCCACCCCCGAGGCGGTCTTCTGGGCCGTCGAGGCCGCCCGGCACGCGGGCAGACCGGAACCGGTCGTCGCCTCCGAGTCGTACGCCCAGGCCTGAGATGGACTGGCTGAGCGCGCTGCAGCAGCTGCGCCGAGACGAAGCTCCCGGAGTGCTGGTCACGGTGGCCGAGGTGCGCGGGCACGCTCCCCGGGACCCAGGGGCCAAGATGGTCGTCGGCACCGAGCAGGTCTGGGGGAGCGTGGGTGGCGGGAACCTGGAGGAGACCGCCGTACGCCGGGCCCGCGCGCTGATCGCGTCCGGGAGCCGGGCGACCGAGATCTGCGAGTCCCGGCTGAACGAGCACGCCCGCAACCTGCACGGCCGGCAGTGCTGCGGCGGCGAGGTGCGGCTGTTGCTGGAGCCCTTCCCGGTCCGACCGGTGATCGCGATCTTCGGGGTCGGCCACGTCGGCTTCGAGCTGGGCCGCATCCTCTCCCGGCTGGAGATCCAGCTGCACCTGGTGGATACGCGGCCCGAGCAGCTGGACCAGCTGAGGCTGGCCGACATCACCTCGGGCGCCGCCGACGTACAGGTCCATCGGACCGCCCTCGGCGAACTGGTGCTGGAGCGGCTGCCGACCGGCGCCCAGGTGTTGATCATGACCCACGACCATGCCGAGGACCTCGCCCTGTGCGACGCCGCACTGCAGCTGATCGAGGGGAGTCGGTCCCGACTGGGCAGCATCGGTTTGATCGGCTCCGCGGCGAAGTGGGCCCGCTTCAGACGCCAGCTCGTGGCGGCCGGTCACCGGGAGTCGATCATCGACCAGATCAGCTGCCCGATCGGAGCCGCGGGCGCCAGCGGCAAGGAACCGGCGGTGATCGCGATCGGGGTCGCGGCGGCCCTGCTGGCCGAGACCGCGAGCCCGTCCGCTCACCCGGATGCGGCCATTCACAGCAAGTTGGCCTAGGTTGACCGCGCAAGCCCGATTCCCCCCGCCCGGGCCGCACGGTCAACCCAGGAGTGCCCGATGGCTGATGCCCACCGCTTCCTCGTACGCCCCCGCCACATCGCCTGCCTGGTCGCCGGGTTGGCTCTGGTCGCCGGCGGCCTCGTTGGACAAACGGGCCCGGCCCGGGCCGACGCCGTCAAGACGCGCTACATCGTGTCGACCTACACCTCCGACGGCACCGACCAGGCCGTGTCCCGGTTGACGCGGGTGGGCACCCGTCCCTCGCACCGCTACTCCCGGGTCTTCAACGGCTTCGCCACCTCCTTGACCCCCAGCCAGGTGGGTGCGCTGAGCGCCGACCCCGGGGTGCGCTCGATCGTCCCCGACCAGCCCATGAGCATGGAGTCCGACCAGACCGCTGCGCCCTGGGGGCTGGACCGGCTCAACCAGCGCGACAACGTGCTGGACGGTCGCTACAGCTACCAGACCACGGGGGCGGGGGTCACGGTCTTCGCGATCGACACCGCCGTACGTCTGGACCATGCCGACCTGGGCGGTCGGGCGGTCAGCGGCTACGACTTCGTCGACCGGGACGCCGACGCGAACGAGAGGTGCGCAAGCGCGGCCGGCGGGTACGGCCACGGCACCCACGTCGCCGGCACCATCCTCGGCTCGACCTACGGCGTGTCGAAGCAGGCCAGACTGGTCGCGCTCCGGGTGCTCGACTGTGACGGCGCCGGCTGGACGAGTGACTTCATCAGCGCGTTGCAGTACGCGGTCGACCACAAGCCGACCGGCCCGGCGGTGGTGAACATCAGCGCCGGGGGAGATCGGAGCGCCTCCCTCGACGCTGCGGTCGCTGCGACGGTTGACGCCGGCATCGCGGTCGTGGTGGCCGCGGGCAACGAGAACCAGAGCGCCTGCAGCTCCAGCCCGGCCCGCGCCCCGGCCGCGCTGACCGTGGCGGCCTCGACCTCCTCCGACGCCCGGGCCTCCTACTCCGACTACGGCTCTTGCGTCGACCTCTTCGCTCCCGGCAGCAGCGTCCGATCGGCCTGGCCGACCTCCAGCACGGCCACGGCGACCCTGTCAGGCACCTCGATGGCTACCCCGCACGTCACCGGCGCGGTGGCCCGCTACCTGCAGGCCTACCCGTCGGCCAGCCCGGCGGCCGTACGAACCGCGCTGCTGGGCGACGCCACCCCGGGTGCCATCAGCGGAGCCGGCGCCGGTACGCCTGACAAGCTCCTCTACCTGCGGGGCTCCACCGCAGGGGCGCCGACCAGGGTGGCCACCACCCGGTCCGCTACCGGCTCGATCGCCCTCAGCTGGGAGCCGCCGTACGGCTTCGGAGCCCCGACGGTCACCGGCTACCGCCTCACCCGCAGCGGTCACGATGCCGCCGGCGCCACCTTCGCCCCGACCGACCTGGGTCCCGGCTCCCGGTCGTTCACGTTCTCGCGTCTCGTTGCCGGCACGGCCTACACGGTGTCTGTCCGAGCCCTGAGCTCCGCCGGTGCTGGCTCGACGGCCGCGAGACCGGTCACCAAGCTGGCGTTGCCCGGCCAGGGTCGGATCGGCGTTCCGAGTGCGGGACCCACAGGTGATGGCCTCACCTCGATCACCGCCCGGTGGAGCAGCCCCGGCCCGGGGGGTGCGGTCGCGTCGTACAGCCTGCAGGTGAAGCGGGAAGCCACCTCGGCCATCAGCAGCGTCACCGCCGGGTCCAGCAAGCGCAGCCTCCAGGTCGCCAAGCTGGCCAAGACCACGTACGTCGTCCGGGTTCGGGCGGTCAACGCTGCCGGGTCCGGGGGCTGGTCGAGCTGGTCGGCCCGCGCGACAGCGCGTTAGCGTTTCGATCGGGAGCGGGGTGCGCCGGATCGCGCCCGCTCCGGCCTGAACCCCCTGTCACAGAACCCCTTGTCACCGACTTGGGCAGGCCCTAGGCTCTCTGCCAAGCAGCGGGTCTTCGGACCCGGCCGGGGATGGTCTGCATTGTCTTTTGCTGCGCCCGAGGTTGACGTTCCGCCCAGCAGTGCCTATATTGGGTGTTTGCCCTCGCATCCTCGCGACCCGTTTCTGTTTGACACGGGTCGTTCCGCATGCGCAGACGCAACAGCTCACTCACCCGCGAGCCCTCGGAAGGACTCAGTGTTGGCCGCCTCGCGCACCGCATCGAAGAATCAGGTTGTATCAGCAACCGGCCGTATCTCGTTCGCAAAGATCGCCGAACCCATGGAGGTTCCGGATCTGCTGGATCTCCAGATCGACTCATTTGACTGGTTGGTCGGGAACGAGACGTGGCGCACCCGTGTCGACGTCGCGCTCCGCGAAGGCCGCACCGACATCAACACCAAGTCCGGACTGGAGGAGATCTTCGAGGAGATCTCCCCGATCGAGGACTTCAGCGGCACCATGTCTTTGTCCTTCCGCGATCACCGCTTCGAGCCGCCCAAGAACACCGTCGAGGACTGCAAGGACCGCGACGTCACCTATGCGGCGCCGCTGTTCGTCACCGCCGAGTTCATGAACAACGAGACCGGCGAGATCAAGAGCCAGACGGTCTTCATGGGCGACTTCCCGCTGATGACCGACAAGGGCACCTTCGTGATCAACGGCACCGAGCGTGTCGTGGTGTCCCAGCTGGTCCGTTCGCCCGGGGTCTACTTCGAGCAGACCACCGACAAGACCTCCGACAAGGACATCTTCACCTGCAAGATGATTCCGAGCCGCGGGGCCTGGCTGGAGTTCGAGATCGATAAGCGCGACATGGTCGGCGTCCGCCTCGACCGCAAGCGCAAGCAGAACGTCACCGTGCTGCTCAAGGCGCTGGGTTGGACCGATGCCCAGATCATCGAGGAGTTCGGCGAGTACGAGTCGATGCGGCTCACCCTGGAGAAGGACCACACCACCACCCAGGACGAGGCGCTGCTCGACATCTACCGCAAGCTGCGCCCGGGTGAGCCACCGACCCGTGAGGCCGCGCAGGCGCTGTTGGAGAACTACTACTTCAACCCGAAGCGCTACGACCTGGCCAAGGTCGGTCGCTACAAGATCAACAAGAAGCTCGGACTCGAGGAGCCCTTCGATCGTCAGGTGCTGACCATCGAGGACATCGTCGCCGCCATCCGCTACGTCGTGGCCCTGCACGAGGGCAAGGAGACCCTGGAGGCTCCGCGCGGCGAGCTGCTGGTCGAAGAGGACGACATCGACCACTTCGGCAATCGCCGGCTGCGTACGGTGGGCGAGCTGATCCAGAACCAGCTCCGCACCGGACTCGGTCGGATGGAGCGCGTCGTGCGGGACCGGATGACGACCCAGGACGTCGAGGCCATCACGCCGCAGACCCTGATCAACATCCGACCTGTGGTCGCGGCGCTGAAGGAGTTCTTCGGCACCTCCCAGCTGAGCCAGTTCATGGACCAGACCAACCCGATCGCCGGGCTGACGCACAAGCGGCGTCTTTCCGCGCTGGGCCCGGGCGGTCTGTCCCGGGACCGGGCCGGCATGGAGGTCCGTGACGTCCACCCGTCGCACTACGGCCGGATGTGCCCGATCGAAACCCCGGAGGGCCCGAACATCGGCCTGATCGGCTCGCTCGCGTCCTTCGCCCGGGTGAACGCGTTCGGCTTCGTGGAGACCCCCTACCGCAAGGTCGAGAACGGCACGGTCACCGATCAGATCGACTACCTGACCGCCGACGTGGAGGACCGCTACACGATCGCCCAGGCGAACGCGAAGCTGGACGAGAACTTCCACTTCTCCGAAGAGCGGGTGCTGGCCCGCCGGCGCAAGGCCGACCCGGACACCGTGCCGGCCGACGACATCCAGTACATGGACGTCTCGCCGCGCCAGATGGTCTCGGTGGCCACCGCGATGATCCCGTTCCTCGAGCACGATGACGCTTCTCGGGCGTTGATGGGCTCGAACATGCAGCGCCAGGCCGTGCCGTTGATCCGCTCCGAGGCCCCGTTCGTGGGCACCGGGATGGAGTACCGCGGTGCAGTGGACGCCGGCGACGTGACCGTCTCCACCCAACCGGGTGTGGTCACCGCCGTCAGTGCCGACCTGATCGACATCGCCCATGACGACGGCACCTACAAGACCTACCGGTTGAGCAAGTTCAAGCGCTCCAACCAGGGCACCTGCATCAACCAGCGTCCGCTGGTGAGCTCGGGCCAGCGGGTCGAGGTCGGTACGCCGCTCGCCGACGGTCCCTGCACCGACCAGGCCGAGATGGCATTGGGTCGCAACCTCCTGGTCGCCTTCATGCCCTGGGAGGGTCACAACTATGAGGACGCGATCATCCTCAGCCAGCGAGTCGTCCAGGACGACCTGCTGACCTCGATCCACATCGAGGAGCACGAGGTCGACGCCCGCGACACCAAGCTGGGAGCCGAAGAGATCACCCGGGACATCCCGAACGTCTCCGAGGAGATGCTCGGCGATCTCGACGAGCGCGGCATCATCCGGATCGGTGCCGAGGTCAGCACCGGCGACATCCTGGTCGGCAAGGTCACGCCCAAGGGCGAGACCGAGCTCACCCCGGAGGAGCGGCTGCTGAGGGCGATCTTCGGTGAGAAGGCGCGCGAAGTGCGCGACACCTCGCTGAAGGTGCCCCACGGTGAGTCCGGCACGGTCATTGGCGTCCGCGTCTTCGACCGCGATTCCGACGACGAGCTGGCCCCCGGGGTCAACCAGCTGGTCCGGGTCTACGTGGCCCAGAAGCGCAAGATCCAGGACGGCGACAAGCTCGCCGGACGGCACGGCAACAAGGGCGTCATCTCCAAGATCCTGCCGATCGAGGACATGCCGTTCCTGGAGGACGGGACCGCTGTCGACATCGTGCTCAACCCGCTCGGTGTGCCGAGCCGGATGAACGTCGGTCAGGTGCTGGAGACCCACCTCGGTTGGGTGGCCAAACAGGGCTGGGACCTCGACGGTGTCGACGGTGACTGGGCCGAGCGGCTGCGCGACGTGGGTCTGGGCCATGTCGACGGCAACACCAACCTCGCCACCCCGGTGTTCGACGGCGCGACCGAGCAGGAGATCACAGGTCTGCTCGGCAACACGCTGAAGACCCGGGACGACGAGCGGCTGGTCAGCGCCGACGGGAAGGCCTTCCTGTTCGACGGCCGCTCCGGCGAGCCCTTCCCGGACGCGGTGGGTGTCGGCTACATCTACATGCTGAAGCTCCACCACCTGGTCGACGACAAGATCCACGCTCGTTCGACCGGTCCCTACTCGATGATCACGCAGCAGCCCCTGGGCGGTAAGGCCCAGTTTGGCGGTCAGCGGTTCGGCGAGATGGAGGTCTGGGCGCTCGAGGCGTACGGCGCCGCGTGGGCCCTGCAGGAGCTGCTGACCATCAAGTCCGACGACGTCCCCGGCCGCGTGAAGGTCTACGAGGCCATCGTCAAGGGCGAGAACATTCCCGAACCCGGCATCCCGGAGTCCTTCAAGGTGCTGGTCAAGGAGATGAAGTCGTTGTGCCTGAATGTCGAGGTGCTGTCCAGCGACGGCACCGAGGTGGAGCTGCGGGACTCTGAGGACGACTACCGCAGCGGCGAGGACTTCGGCATCGACCTGTCCCGGCGCCCGGGCGAGTCCTTGGGTGGAGTCGAAGAGGTCTGACCGCGTACGCCTGAGGGTGGGTCCGCTGCCTGAGCCTGCCGAAGGCCCCTTCGACAGGCTCAGGGCACGGACCCTGAGCTGGTCGCAGGGCCGAAGGGCTCAGTCACAAAAGAATCAACGCGTTACTAAAGAAGAGAGACAAACGTGCTCGACGTGAACTTCTTCGATCAGATCCGCATCGGCCTCGCTACGGCCGACGAGATCCGGACGTGGTCGCATGGGGAAGTCAAGAAGCCGGAGACGATCAACTACCGCACGCTCAAGCCCGAGCGCGACGGCCTGTTCTGCGAGAAGATCTTTGGTCCCACCCGGGACTGGGAATGCTACTGCGGAAAGTACAAGAGGGTGCGCTTCAAGGGCATCATCTGCGAGCGCTGTGGCGTCGAGGTCACCCGCTCCAAGGTGCGTCGTGAGCGGATGGGTCACATCGAGCTCGCCGCCCCGGTGACCCACATCTGGTACTTCAAGGGCGTTCCGTCGCGCTTGGGCTACCTGCTCGATATCGCCCCGAAGGACCTGGAGAAGGTCATCTACTTCGCGGCGTACATGATCACCGCTGTCGACCTCGACGCGCGGCACCGCGACCTGTCCTCGTTGGAGGCCAAGATCGACGTCGAGCGCAAGCAGATGGAGGGTCGTCGCGACTCCGACATCGAGAACCGGATGAAGAAGCTGGAGGAGGACACCGCGGCCCTGGAGGCCGAGGGGGCCAAGGCTGACGTCAAGCGCAAGACCCGCGAGGGTGCAGAGCGCGAGGTCAAGCAACTGCGTGACCGCGCTCAGCGTGAGTTGGACCGCCTCGACGCGGTCTGGAACCGGTTCAAGAACCTCAAGGTCCAGGACCTGGAGGGCGACGAGATCCTCTACCGGGAGATGAAGACCCGGTTCGGCAAGTACTTCGCCGGTTCGATGGGGGCCGACGCGATCCAGAAGCGGCTGCAGTCCTTCGACCTCGAGGCCGAGTCCGCTTCGCTGCGCGAGACCATCCAGACCGGCAAGGGCCAGCGCAAGACCCGCGCCCTGAAGCGGCTCAAGGTCGTCTCCGCCTTCATCAGCACGGGAAACTCCCCGGCCGGGATGGTGCTGGACTGCGTCCCGGTGATCCCGCCGGACCTACGCCCGATGGTGCAGCTCGACGGTGGTCGGTTCGCCACCTCGGACCTGAACGACCTGTACCGCCGGGTGATCAACCGGAACAACCGGCTGAAGCGTCTGCTGGACCTGGGTGCGCCCGAGATCATCGTGAACAACGAGAAGCGGATGCTGCAGGAGGCCGTCGACTCGCTGTTCGACAACGGTCGCCGCGGGCGTCCGGTCACGGGTCCGGGCAACCGGCCGCTGAAGTCCATCTCGGACATGCTGAAGGGCAAGCAGGGCCGGTTCCGTCAGAACCTGCTCGGCAAGCGCGTCGACTACTCGGGTCGATCGGTCATCGTGGTCGGGCCGCAGCTCAAGCTGCACCAGTGCGGACTGCCCAAGGCGATGGCGCTGGAGCTGTTCAAGCCTTTCGTGATGAAGCGGCTGGACGACCTCAACCACGCCCAGAACATCAAGTCCGCCAAGCGGATGGTGGAGCGTCAGCGTCCGGTGGTCTGGGATGTCCTGGAAGAGGTCATCACCGAGCACCCGGTGCTGCTGAACCGCGCCCCCACCCTGCACCGCCTCGGCATCCAGGCCTTCGAGCCGCAGCTGATCGAGGGCAAGGCCATCCAGATCCACCCGCTCGTCTGCACGGCGTTCAACGCCGACTTCGACGGTGACCAGATGGCCGTGCACCTGCCGCTCTCCGCGGAGGCCCAGGCTGAGGCCCGGATTCTGATGCTGTCGACCAACAACATCTTGAAGCCGGCTGACGGTCGTCCGGTCACCATGCCCACCCAGGACATGATCATCGGCCACTACTTCTTGACCATGCAGGTCGACGGGGCCGTGGGCGAGGGCCGTACGTTCGGCTCCGTGGCGGAGGCGCTGATGGCCTTCGACCGCAAGGAGCTGTCGGTGCAGGCGAAGATCAAGCTGCGGCTGACCGACATCGTTCCCCCGCTGGGTTTCCAGCTCAACGAGCGCGGTTCGATCGTGCTGGAGACCACGCTGGGTCGGGCGCTTTTCAACGAGGCGCTGCCGGCGGACTACGCGTACGCCGACTACGAGGTGGGTAAGAAGCAGCTGGGTCAGATCGTCAACGACCTGGCCGAGCGCTACCCCAAGGTCGACGTGGCGTTCTGCCTCGACGCCCTGAAGGATCTCGGTTTCCACTGGGCCACCCGGTCCGGGGTCACCGTGTCCATCGGCGATGTCAGCACCCCGCCCAACAAGGCGGAGCTGCTGGCCGGCTACGAGGATCGGGCGAGCAAGATCGACCGGCAGTACGAGCGTGGTCTGATCACCGAGGACGAGCGTCGCCAGGAGCTCATCGAGATCTGGACCGACGCCACGTCACGGCTCGGTGCGGCGATGGAGGCCAACTTCTCCAAGACCAACCCGATCTACATGATGGTGCACTCCGGTGCCCGCGGGAACATGGTGCAGATGCGCCAGATCGCCGCCATGCGCGGCCTCGTCGTGAACCCCAAGGGCGAGATCATCGCCCGGCCGATCAAGTCGAACTTCCGTGAGGGCCTCTCGGTCCTGGAGTACTTCATCTCCACCCACGGTGGTCGTAAGGGCCAGGCCGACACGGCGCTGCGTACGGCGGACTCGGGCTACCTGACCCGCCGTCTGGTCGACGTCAGCCAGGACGTGATCATCCGCGAGGAGGACTGTGGCACTGAGCGTGGGCTGAACAAGACCATCGCGAACTCCGACGGGGATCAACTGTCTCTCGACGAGCACGTGGAGACTGCGGTCTACGCCCGTACGTTGGCGACCGATGTGCTCGGTGCTGACGGTGAGGTCTTGCTCGCAGCCGGGGTCGACCTCGGTGACGTCAACATCAAGGTGTTGATCGAGGGCGGCATCAGCCGGATCAAGGTGCGCAGTGTGCTCACCTGTGAGGCGGTGACCGGGACCTGCGCCAAGTGCTACGGCCGTTCGCTGGCCAGCGGAAAGCTGGTCGACGTCGGCGAGGCCGTCGGGATCGTCGCGGCTCAGTCGATCGGTGAGCCGGGCACCCAGCTCACGATGCGTACCTTCCACACCGGTGGTGTGGCCGGTGACGACATCACGCAGGGTCTGCCGCGTGTGGTCGAGCTGTTCGAGGCGCGTCAGCCCAAGGGCAAGGCGCCGATCTCGGAGGCCACCGGTCGAGTGGTCATCGAGGACAGTGACCGGCTGAAGAAGATCACCATCACCCCCGACGACGGTACGGAGGCGGCCGAGTTCAGCGTGTCGCGCCGGGCCCGTCTGCTGGTGGAGGACGGCGACCACGTGCAGGTCGGTCAACAGCTGACTGCGGGCACCCCCGATCCGCACGACGTGCTCCGGGTCCTCGGTGTCCGTCGGGTGCAGGAACACCTGGTGGACGAGGTCCAGTCGGTCTACCGCACCCAGGGTGCGCCGATCCACGACAAGCACATCGAGATCATCATCCGGCAGATGTTGCGCCGGGTGACCGTGATCGAGTCCGGGGACGCCGACCTGCTGGCCGGTGACCTGGTCGACCGGCTGACGTACGAGGGCCAGAACCGCAAGGTGGTGGCCGAGGGCGGTAACCCCGCTTCGGGTCGTGCCGTCCTGATGGGTATCACCAAGGCGTCGCTGGCCACCGAGTCGTGGCTGTCGGCGGCGTCCTTCCAGGAGACGACGAAGGTGTTGACCGATGCAGCCATCCACGGCAAGTCGGACAGCCTGGTCGGCCTCAAGGAGAACGTCATCCTGGGCAAGTTGATCCCGGCCGGCACCGGCCTGGAGCGCTACCGCAACATTCGGGTCGAGGCGACCGAGGAGGCGAAGGCGCAGGCGTACTCGATGGTCGGTTACGACTCGTTCGACTACGACTTCGGTCAGGGATCGGGTGCGGCTGTGCCGCTCGAGGAGTTCGACCTCGGCGACTACCGCTGAGGTGGTGAACGGCCCCTGAGCCTGCCGAAGGGGAGATTGTCGAAGGGCGGGTCCGGATCAGTCCGGACCCGCCCTTCTCTGCGTCCGGTGGGTGGCCCTGCGACTTGTGCACACTGTTTGTGCATGATTATTATGCATGCATGATCGATGATCGTCCGTCGTACGTCGGTATGGAGCTGGATGCCGAGGCCATCAAGGTCCTGGCCCACCCGCTCCGCTCGCGGTTGCTTTCCGGCTTGCGTACGGCGGGACCCGCCACCGCGACCGAGCTGGCGCAGGCGCTGGGTACCAACACCGGAGCAACCAGCTACCACCTGCGCAAGCTGGAGTCGGTCGGCCTGGTCTCCGACACCGGTGACGGGCACGGAAAGCGTCGGCTCTGGAAGGCCGCCACCGATTACCACTCCTGGAGCAATTCCGCGTTCCGCGACGACGAGGACACCTCCACGGCTCTGGGGTGGCTGAAGCGGGACTACGTGCGCCAGTTCGCCGAGCGCGCCGAGCGCTGGCTCGACGTGGTGGCGGACTGGCCGGACGAGTGGGTCGACCGGCTCGGTCTGAACGACTCCCTGGTCATCGTCACTCCCGAGCAGATGGCCGAGCTGCAGTGCCGGTTGGAGGAGGTGGTGGAGGAGTTCCGTTCGGTGGGGCAAGGTGACCCCCGAGCCCGGCGAATCTCTGTTTACACCCACGCCCGTCCGGTGGACACGGTCCCTCCGGCGGTGACCGCCGTCCGCGAAGGCGGAGAGGGAGACGGCCCCCGATGAGCGGTGGCTGCCGCCACGTGACCGCGACCCGGGCCCGGCGCACTCTGCTGCTGCTCAGCTTCACCCGCTGGTTTCCGATCGGGCTCACCATCGGGCTGACCGCCCTGTTCATGTTGCAGCGCGGTTTGACTCTGACCCAGGTCGGACTGGCCGCCGGGTCCAAGGGTTCCTGATGCTCGGGCTGGAACTCCCCACCGGCGGGATCGCCGACGCCCTCGGTCGACGGCCCGTCCTCATCATCGCCGGCCTGGTCCGGCCTGGTCGGCGCCGCCTCGGCGCTCGTCTTCCTGTCCGCCCACACGCTGTCGGCCTTCGTGCTCGCGGCCGCGCTGCAGGGCGTTTTCCGAGCGCTCGACTCTGGCCCGTTGAAGGCCTGGTATGTCGAGACTGCCCAGGCCCACGACCCGGCCACCGGGGTGGAGCCCACTCTTGCCCATGCCGGCACGGTTCTCGGTGTGGCCATTGCGGCGGGCGCCTGCGCCTCCGGTGGCCTGGTCGCCTGGCACCCGGTCGGGTCCCACAGCCCGCTGCTGCTGCCGTTCTGGCTGGCGGTTGTCGCCAATCTCGTCCACCTGAGCCTGGTGGCCTTGCTGGTTCGGGAACGCCCGTCGGCCAAGAGCGAGCCAGGACGGACCTGGCGATCAGTGTCCACAGCACCCGGGATCGTCGTCGACGGGATCCGAACCCTGCGGACCTCTCAGGTGCTGCGCAGCCTGGTGCTGGTCGAGGTCTTCTGGAGTGTGGCCATGATCGCCTTCGAGACCCTCAACCCGGTCCGGTTGGCCGAGGTGGTCGGCGGCGTGGAGCAGGCCGGGGCCCTGATCGGACCGGTCTCGGCGGCGGCCTGGGGCCTGTTCGCCGGTGGGGCGATGGCGGCCGGTCTGGCCAGCACGTGGGTCGGGGTGGGATGGGCCGCATTGCTGGCCCGGTTGCTGAACGGGGCGTTCGTGGTGCTGATGGGGCTGGCCCAGGGGCCGGTTGGGTTGATCACCGCCTTTCTCCTCAGCTACACCATGCACGGGGCGGCCGGTCCGATGCACAGCGCCCTGCTGCACCGGCAGGCCGGTCCGGGCAACCGGACCACCGTGCTCTCGATGAACTCCATGGTCGCCGGCGGGACCTACAGCGTTGCCCTGTTGATCCTCGCTCCGTTGGCCGAGCAGACCTCCACCGCAACGGCCATCATCGTCGACGGGGCCTTCAGCATCCTGGGTGCCGCCCTCTACATCCCAGCCATCCGAGTCGAGCGCTCGGCGGAGGACGTCTCCCCTCCGAGGGCGGAGTCAAGGGTCAGCGGCGGGTAGCCCGGCGGTATTGCAGGTTGGTCAGCGGGATGAAGACCAGCAGGATGATCACCGACCAGATCAGGGTGTAGAGCACCGGGTGCTGCAGCGGCCAGACCGTGGCCGGCGCCACCAGGGCGTCGTTGCCGAACAGCTCACGAGCGGCCTGGGTGATCGAGGAGACGGGGTTCCACTCCGCGAAGATCCGTAATGGCCCCGGGAGCGCCTCCAGCGGCACAAAGGTGTTGGCGATGAAGGTGATCGGGAAGATGACGATGAAGGTCGCCTGGTTGAACACCTCTGGACTCGGCACCAGCAGACCGACCCACGCCATCACCCAGGAGATGGCGTAGGCGAACAGGATGAGAATGCCGTAGCCGGCGACGGCCTCCAGCAGGGAGCTGCGGATCCGCCAACCCACGATCAGCCCGGTCAGTGACATGACCAACAGCACGATGACGTTGTTGACCACGTCGGACAGCGTGCGTCCGGTCAGCACCGCCGAAGGAGCCATCGGCAGCGACCGGAACCGGTCGATGATGCCCTTCTGGACGTCGTCGGCCAGCCCGGCTCCGGTCAAGGTCGCCCCGAAGATGACGGTCTGGGCGAAGATGCCCGCGATCAGGAACTCCCGGTAGAGCTGCGGGTTGCCCTGGGCGATCGCACCGCCGAAGACGTACGCGAAGAGCAGGACGAACATGATGGGCGACAGGGTCGTGAAGACCAGCAGCTCGGGAACCCGTTTGATCTTGATCAGGTTGCGCTTGGCGACGACGGCGGCGTCACTCATGGTGTGCACGATGCTCACTTCTGCTCCTCCAGGTCTTTCTCGGCTGCGTGCCCGGTGAGGGACAGGAACACGTCGTCCAGCGTGGGTCGGCGCAGCCCGACGTCGTCGATGTCGATCTCGGCCCCGGCGAGCTGCCGGAGGGCTTCGGTCAGAACGCCTGCGCCGCCCACGACCGGGGCGGTCAGTGCCCGGGAGTGCTGTTCGCGTACGACCTCACCGGTGGCCAGGGCAGCCAGGATCGCCGCGGCTGGCTCCAGATCCTCCGCGCTGCTCACGGTCAGCTCGATCCGTTCACCGCCGACCTGGGTCTTGAGTGTGTCCGCCGTCCCCTGGGCGATCACCCGCCCCTCGTCGATGACCACGATCTCGTCGGCCAACCGGTCGGCCTCCTCCATGTACTGGGTGGTCAGCAGCAACGTCGTCCCGCCGGCGACCAGGGAGGAGATCACGTCCCACATGTCCAGCCGCCCCTTGGGGTCGAGCCCGGTGGTGGGCTCGTCGAGGAAGAGCACCTCCGGGTCGGCAACCAGAGCCCCGGCGAGGTCGAGCCGGCGGCGCATCCCGCCGGAGTAGGTCTTGGCCGGTCGGTCCCCGGCTTCGGTGAGCCTGAAATCGTCGAGCAGCTGCCGGGCCCGGGTCTGGCTCTGCCTCCGTCCCAGGTGGTAGAGCCGGCCGATCATGTCCAGGTTCTCGTAGCCGGTCAGGTATTCGTCGACTGCCGCATACTGGCCCGAGAGCCCGATCTTCTGCCGAACCGCTGCCGGGTCCCGGATGACGTCCACCCCGGCCACCCGAGCTCCGCCGCCGTTCGGTTTCAGCAGGGTCGTCAAGACCCGTACGGTGGTCGTCTTGCCAGCCCCGTTCGGGCCCAGGAGACCCAGCACCGTGCCCTTGGGGACTGACAGGTCGACGCCATCCAGGGCCACCACGCCCTGGTAGCGTTTGACCAGCCCGGTCGCTTCGATGGCTATGTCCATGACGCGAGCCTAGGGATCGCGTCAGACAGTTTCGCCGGCCCGGGGGCCTTGCGTTCAGACGGCGGCTCGGGTTCAGACGGCGGCACGGTCCAGATGGGTGAGGATGTCGTCGACCGTCTCATCCGGGGTCTGAGCGCTGGAGTCGAGCCAGTAGCCGATCCGCGCGGTCTCGTCACGGAGCACGGCGTCCATCGTCCCCGGGGAGAAGTGAGCCGAACCATGCTTGGACCGCTGCTCCTCGCGCCACTCCAGAGCCGACACGCTGGGGGAGAGGACGACGAGGAAGCGCGCGGGTGTGGTGATGCGGTTAACGAAATCGGCCAGCTCGCGTCCGACGATCACGTCCTGGACGATGGCGTCGAAGCCCTCCTCCGCGTAGCGGTCGGCCGTCGACCCGGCGAGCTCGTAGCGCAGGTGCAGCTGCCGGGTGGCTTCGGGCGAGGGGTTGGGTGTCATGTCGATCCGACCGTTGACCACCATCTTGCGAAAGGCGTCACCACGGATGTGGACAGACTTGGGCAGACGATGGGCCAGGAGCTCTGCCACGGTGGACTTGCCGGCCGCCATGGCACCGGTGATCACGATCACTCTCCCGCGGGTGGGTATCACACGGCAATTCTGGCCGTTGTCTCAAACACCGGCTAGCCCCTCGGCCGAGCGTTGAGTCGGCCGGCCAGCACAACGTACGGCGGGGAGCCGGCCACAGGTGCTCGCCGGGTGTCAGTCCTGCGCCTGGGGCCAGATGGCATGGAAGTGGTGGGTGGGTCCGTGGCCGGTCCCGACGTGGAGCTGGTCTGCCGCAGCGATGGCTGCGGTGAGGTATTCCTTGGCCATCGTGACCGCGTGCGGCCAGTCGCGGCATTGCGGGCGCAGGGCGGCGATGGCGGCGGACAAGGTGCAGCCGGTGCCGTGGGTGTTGGTGGTGCGGATCCGCGGGGTCGACAGTCGGGTGCGGTGGCCGTTGACGAGCAGCAGATCCACACTGTCGGGCCCGTCGAGGTGTCCGCCTTTGAGCAGGATGTTGGGAGCCAGCCCCGAGAGCCGGTTGAGCTGGTCGCGCATGTCGTCCTCAGTGAGCGCCTCTTTCTCGTCGAGCAGGTCGGCGGCTTCGGGCAGGTTGGGGGTGACGAGGTGACACAGGGGGAGCAACTGGTCGCGGACGGCGTGTACGGCCTCACGGGCCAGCAGCCGGTCGCCGCTTTTGGCGACCATGACGGGGTCGAGCACGATGTGCGGTAACCGGTGACGTTCGAGGACCGCGGCGACTGCGCGGACGACATCGACGGTGCCGAGCATGCCGATCTTGACCGCGTCGATTCTCACGTCGGTGAGCAGGTTCTCCAGTTGTTGGGTGACGACCTCGCCGGTCAGCTGGTGCACGGCGTGCACGCCTCGGGTGTTCTGGGCAACGACCGCGGTGATGACAGCGGTGCCGTAGGCGCCGAGGGCGGAGAAGGTCTTCAGGTCGGCGGCGATGCCAGCACCGCCGCTGGGGTCCGTGCCGGCGATGGTGAGCACGTTGTGGATCACGCTCGGCCAGCTCCTGACTCGTTGCCGCGCACGGGGGCTGCTGGTCCGGTGCGGCGCAAGGTGGCCGCGGCGGCCTCGGGGTCTGGGGCGGCGCAGAGCGCCGACACCACCGCGATACCGTTCACGCCGGTTGCGAGAACCTGAGCGGCGCTGTTGTCGTCGATGCCACCGATCGCCACGCACGGCAGCCGAGTGGCGGCGCGCAGAACGGCGGTTCGGTGCAGCCCGAGAGGGCGCGCGGCGATCGGCTTGGTGGGTGTGGCGAACACCGGTCCAACGCCGAGGTAGTCAACGGTGCCCGCCGACAGGGCGTCGGCCTCGGCGGTCTCGCGCAGGTCCGAGACGGACAGTCCGATCAAGAAATCAGCACCAGCGACGCGCCGGGCCGCTGCCGCGGGCAGGTCGCTCTGGCCGAGGTGGACGCCTTCGGCGCCGACGGCGAGGGCGACATCGAGCCTGTCGTTGACCAGCAGCGGAACGCCGGTGCCGGTCAGGGCCAGGTGGACGGCCTCGGCGAGGCGGCAGAGCTCACGGGTGGTGGCGAGCGGCTCGCGGACCTGGACGATCGTCGCGCCGCCCCGCACTGCCGCCTGGACGGTGGACACCACCCCGCGGTGTCCGCACAGCACCCGGTCTGCCACCAGGTAAAGACTCAGGTCCAGAGCTGCGCGGCTCACCGATGGTCCAGGTGCTCGGTGAGCGCCGATTCGTCCAAGCCGGCAAGGGCGTCCAGGAGCGCGACGGCGAATGAGCCGGGTCCTGAGCTGCGGCGGGCGGCAACCTCGGCCGCCACGGTGAGGATGCTGGTCGCGGCCGTGGCGGCGACCAGCGGCGAGTCCTCGACCGCGCAGCAGGCGGCTACCAGCGAGCCGAGCGCGCACCCCGTCCCGGTGACCTTGGTCATCAGGGGGTGCCCGGTGTGCACCTGCCAGACTCGGGTGCCGTCGGTGATGTAATCCACGGACCCGCTGACCGCCACCACGCCGCCGGTCCGAGCCGCGAGCTCCCGGGCGGAGGGTACCGCGGTGGCGGAGTCGGCGGTGCTGTCGACACCCCGCCCCGCTGCGCCGACCGCTCCGGCGAGGCTGAGCACCTCCGACGGGTTGCCCCGGATGACCGTCGGGCGGTGGTCGAGCAGCTCAGCGGCCAACGTGGTCCGAAACGGCAGCGGCCCGACTGCGACCGGGTCGAGGACCCAGGGGGTCCCGGCCGCCCAAGCTGCCGAGGCGGCGCCAGTCATGGCCCGGACCCGCTCGCCCGACAGGGTGCCCAGGTTGACCAGCAGCGCGTCGGCCGCGGCGGCGAACTCGGCCGACTCCTGGTCGTTCTCCACCATGGCGGGTGAGGCGCCGGCGGCCAGCAGCACGTTCGCGGTGAACCCGGCCACAACGATGTTGGTCATGCAGTGCACCAGCGGGGTCCTGGCCCGCAACGCGCCCAGGACTCCGGCGACCGCGGCACCCGACAGCCCGTCGTACGTGTCCGAGCCGGTCACAACGACCACCGCTCCCACCGGTGCACGGCATCCCAGAACGTCCACTGGTCGGCCAGCGCCAGAAGTTTCCCGACAAGCACCATGAACTCCTCTTCGGCGTAGCTGTTGACCCACTGCTGATGGCGCGGATCCGGCAACCCCACTTCGGCCGGGGCCACGCCGGCCTCGAGCGTAGACCCGCTACCGGCGGGCAGCGAGCACCGACCGGGTGAGGAGTGAGGCACCGCCGAGGTGCGCCGACCCGGCCCCGGTGTATACCCTCCCACCAGCGGCGGTGAGCGTCGACGCATGCCTAGCCCGAGTTCGAGGGGGTCCGTGTCCGGTCCTGAGGTTCCCATGGTGCGACACCCGGCCAGCATCCGGGATGTGGCCCGGGTGGCGGGCGTCTCCCGGCAGACCGTGTCCAGGGTGATCAACTCCCACTCCAGCCTGCGCCCGGAGACCCGTGAGCGCGTGCTGGCGGTGATCGAGGAGATGCAGTACCGGCCGAGTCGGGTGGCTCAGGCACTGGGTACCAACCGTTCTCGCACTATCGGTGTGCTGGCCTATCACCGCTCGCAATACGTCCCGGCCGCCGCCATCTCCGGGATCGAGGCCGCTGCTCAGGCTGCGGGCTACGTGGTGAACACCATCAACCTGACCTCGAACACCCCGGACGCCATCCACGAGGCGCTGCAGCTGCAACTCGCCCACCGGGTCGACGGGCTGGTGATCATCGCGCCGCAGACCCGGATCCTGCGGGCCATCGACGAAGCCGCGATCGACCTTCCCTACGTGCTGCTGCACGCTCGAGACTCAGAAGACCCGCACGCACTCTTCGTCGACCAGCTGGCCGGGGCCCGGGCTGCGACCCGACACCTGCTCGACCTGGGTCACCGCGACATCTATCACCTCGCCGGGCCCCAGGACTGGATCGAGGCCGAGGCCCGGATGCAGGGCTTCCTGATCGAGCTGGACGAGGCCGACGTCCCGGTCACCCCGCCGATCCTGGGGGACTGGACGGCGGACTTCGGCTACTTCGCCGGTCGGGAGCTGGCCCGGGCCGCGAGCTTCACCGCGGTGTTCGCGGCCAATGACCAGATGGCTCTCGGGGTCCTGCACGCGCTGCGCGACGCCGGGCTGGGCGTGCCCGGCGACGTCAGCGTGGTCGGTTTCGACGACGTGCCGGAGTCGGCCCACTTCTGGCCGCCGCTGACGACCGTACGCCAGGACTACCTGGAGCTCGGTCAGCAGTGTGTCGCCCGGCTGTTGCGGATGGGGGACAACCGGGTGGCCGAGCTCGGTGCCCCGCTGGCCGCCCAGCTCGTCGTACGCCAGTCCACCGCCCGCTCACGACGCTGATCCATAACAGTTTGGCTGCCGTGGAGGGTGGACAGTTGACGCCGGTCTACCATTGGGTTTCAATGTGACCGGTCACATCCGGGTGTCAGCCGGCTGGCGGTCTGATCAAGTTCACGAACGATGAGGTTTTGCGACTATGGCGTCCACCCCTGCCACCGACGGCCGAGGCGCTTCTGCGTTGCTCGAGATGGTGGACATCACCAAGGAGTTCCCCGGCGTCAAGGCCCTGGCGAACGTCTCGCTCACGGTGCGCCGGGGTGCGATCCACGCGATCTGCGGTGAGAACGGCGCCGGCAAGTCGACGTTGATGAAGGTCCTCTCCGGGGTCTACCCGCACGGTACCTACACCGGATCGATCTTCTTCGATGGTGCTGAGGTGCAGTTCAAGGACATCCGATCCAGCGAGCAGGCCGGCATCGTGATCATCCACCAGGAGCTCGCGTTGATCCCGGAGCTCTCCATCGCGGAGAACATCTTCCTGGGCAACGAGCCCACCTCGTTCGGGGTCATCAACTGGGTCAAGGCCCGGGCCGAGGCTCGGACACTGCTGGACCGGGTCGGTCTGGCCGACGATGCGGACACCAAGATCAAGGACATCGGCGTCGGAAAGCAGCAGCTGGTCGAGATCGCCAAGGCCATGGCCAAGTCGGTCAAGCTCCTGATCCTGGACGAGCCGACCGCGGCGTTGAACGAGTCCGACTCCCAGCACCTGCTCGGTCTGATGGCCAACCTGCGCGAGCAGGGCGTGACCTGCATCATCATCTCCCACAAGCTCAACGAGATCGAGCAGATCGCCGACGCGATCACCATCATCCGCGACGGCAAGTCGATCGAGACCCTGAACGTCAGCGAGGGGGGAATCGACCAGGATCGGATCATCAAGGGGATGGTGGGCCGCTCTCTGGAGAGCCGTTTCCCCGATCACACCCCGGCCATCGGCGAGGTGATGTTCGAGGTCCGCAACTGGACGGTCCGGCACCCGCAGGTCGCGGACCGGCTGGTCTGCAAGAACGAGAGCTTCTTCGTGCGCCGGGGCGAGATCGTCGGCTTCGCGGGACTGATGGGGGCGGGTCGTACGGAGTTGGCCCGCTCGATCTTCGGCCGCAGCTACGGCACCTACGTCAGCGGCACGGTCCTCAAGGACGGTCGGGAGATCCAGGTTCGCACCATCCCGGAGGCGATCCGCGCCGGGCTCGCGTACGTCACCGAGGATCGTAAGACCCTGGGGCTCAACCTCCTCGACGACATCAAGACCACGACGGTCTCGGCCGCGCTGCAGAAGATCACCAAGAACCTCGTGGTCGACGACCGCGAGGAGTACACGGTGGCCGAGGGGTATCGCAAGCAGCTGCGGACCAAGACCCCCTCGGTCAACGAAGGCGTGAACAAGCTGTCCGGCGGCAACCAGCAGAAGGTCGTGCTGTCGAAGTGGCTGTTCACCGACCCCGATCTGCTCATCCTCGACGAACCGACCCGAGGGATCGACGTGGGGGCGAAGTACGAGATCTACGGGATCATCCAGCGACTGGCCGACCAGGGCAAGGGCGTGATCGTGATCTCCTCCGAGCTGCCCGAGCTGCTCGGCATTTCCGATCGCATCTACACCATCTTCGAGGGTTCCATCACCTCCGTCGTCGACCGCGAGGCCGCCACCCAGGAGGACCTGATGAGACTCATGACCGCCACCACCCGCAAGTCAGCCTGACATCAGCGAGGATCGACCAGCCATGAACGCACTGAAGCAGTTCGTCAGCGGTAACACCCGACAGTTCGGGATGATCTTCGCCCTGGCCGCTCTGATCGTCTTCTTCCAGATCAGGACCGGCGGACTGACCCTGACCCCGGACAACGTCATCAACCTGTTCAACGGCAACTCCTACATCCTGATCCTGGCCATCGGGATGGTGCTGGTGATCATCGCCGGGCACATCGACCTGTCGGTGGGGTCGGTGGCCGCCTTCGCCGGCATCGTGGTCGCCATCGTCATGCGTGACCTGAACGCCCCCTGGTTCGTCGGCATTCTGATCGGGCTCGCCCTCGGCGCCCTGATCGGGGCGTGGCAGGGCTTCTGGGTCGCGTACGTGGGGATCCCGGCCTTCATCGTCACCCTGGCCGGGATGCTGCTCTTCCGCGGAGCCAACCAGTTCGTGGGCAAGTCCAACACCATCCCGGTGTCCAACGACTTCCAGTACATCGGCGCCGGTTACCTGCCGGAGGTCGGGCCGGTAACCGGTTACAACAACCTGACCGTGCTGGTTGGTCTGATGGCGATCGCCGCGGTCATCGTGCTCGCCGTCCGACGCCGTCAGCGCGACGTGAAGGTGGGGGCGACCCCCCCGCCGCTGTGGGTCGACATGGTCAAGACCGGCCTGCTCGTCGCGGTCCTCCTCTACGCCACCTGGTTGTTCTCCACCGGCCGACCGGGGACCTCGTTCCCGATCCCCGGTCTGATCCTGGCCGTGCTCGTCCTCCTGTACGGCTTCGTCTCCACCAAGACCGTCGTCGGGCGCCACGTGTACGCCGTCGGTGGCAACAAGCACGCGGCCGAGCTGTCCGGCGTACGGAGCAAGCGGATCGACTTCTTCGTGATGATGAACATGTCGATCCTCGCCGCCCTGGCCGGGATGATCTTCGTCGGCCGATCCACGGGCTCGGGCCCCTTCGACGGAGTGGGCTGGGAGCTCGACGCCATCGCCGCCGTCTTCATCGGGGGCGCGGCGGTGACCGGTGGCGTCGGCACCGTCGTCGGGTCAATCATCGGCGGCTTGGTGATGGCGGTCCTGAACAACGGCCTGCAGCTCCTCGGCGTCGGGGCCGACCTCACCCAGATCATCAAGGGCTTGGTTCTGCTCACCGCCGTCGCCTTCGACGTCTACAACAAGCGCCAGGGCAGGCCCTCCATCACCGGACTGCTGATGAGTCGGTTCAGCGGCAGGCCGAAGTCAGATGACGAGCCGACCCCGCTGGCTCCCGAGACGGCCAAGAAAGACACCTCCGAGCTGATCCACAGCGAGTGACTCCAGACCCCCACCCCAGTTTCCAACCACACAGTCCAACCACACCAGTAAGGAAAAGAGAGAGCATGAAAAGATCCGTGCGCGTCGCCGCAGCACTCGCCATCGCCGGCTTGGCGTTGACGGGCTGCGGTCGCCAGACCACCCAGCCTGCCGGGAACGCCAGCGGTGCAGCCGCCGGCTTCACCAAGGACTCCCTGATCGGTGTCGCCCTGCCGCAGAAGACCTCGGAGAACTGGGTGCTGGCCGAGAAGTTGTTCAACGACGACCTGACCACGGCCGGTTACAAGCCCGACGTCCAGTTCGCCAACGGCGGTGTCACCGAGCAGCAGAACCAGATCACCTCGATGATCACCAGGGGCGCCAAGGTGCTCGTCGTCGGCGCCATCGACGGTGCACAGCTCGGCACCCAGCTCAAGCAGGCCCAGTCCGCCGGCATCAAGGTGATCGCCTACGACCGGCTGCTGCTGAACACCGACGCCGTCGACTACTACGTGGCCTACGACAACTTCAAGGTCGGTGAGCTGCAGGGCCAGGCGCTGCTCGACGGCATGAAGGCGAAGAAGCCGAACGGGCCGTACAACATCGAGCTGTTCGCGGGCTCCCCGGACGACGCCAACGCGAAGGTCTTCTTCAACGGCGCGCTGAAGGTGCTGCAGCCGAAGATCGACGACGGCACGTTGAAGGTGGTCTCCAAGCAGACCAGCTTCAACCAGGTCGTCACCCAGGGCTGGAAGGCCGAGAACGCGCAGAAGCGGATGGACACCCTGCTCACCGGCAGCTACACCAAGACCGACCTGGACGGGGTCCTCTCGCCCAACGACACGCTGGCCCGGGCCATCCTCACCTCGGTCAAGAGTGCCGGCAAGCCCGTCCCGATCGTCACCGGTCAGGACTCCGAGGTCGAGTCCGTCAAGTCGATCATGAAGGGCGAGCAGTACTCGACCATCAACAAGGACACCCGCAACCTGGTCAAGGCGGCGCTGACCATGGTCGACGCCCTGCAGACCGGTGGCACGCCGAAGACCAACGACGACAAGTCCTACAACAACGGGGTCAAGGTGGTTCCCGCTCAGCTGCTGGAGCCGGTCATCGTGACCAAGGCGAACGCGGCTGAGGCGTACGCGAACGATCCCACCCTCGCACCGCTGACCAAGGGGTGATCCTCACCCAGCGGTACGCCGCGAGGCCGGTTCTCCAGTCGGGGAGCCGGCCTTCCGGTGTCTCGGCAGTGCCGGCCGTAACCTGATCGGGTGCCAGTTCTCGTCTCGGTCAATGTCGGCCGCCCGCAGCCGAACCCCTACAAGTCCACCAGGTCCGCCAAGGCCACCGGAATCGCCAAAGGGCCGGTCGAAGGCCCGGTGGAGGTGCGTGACCCGGGGCCCAGGACCACCGGTCTGGGCAGCGGCCTGGTCGGCGATCACATCGGGGACGGCAGGCACCACGGCGGCCACGACCAAGCGGTGTACGCCTTCCAGCGAGAGGATCTCGACGCCTGGGAGCATCGGCTCGACCGGCAGCTGCCGAACGGGTTCTTCGGTGAGAACCTCACCACGGCCGGCATCGACGTCAACGACGCCCGGATCGGGGAGCGCTGGCGGGTCGGTGAGGTCGAGCTTCAGATCACCTCCCCCCGGATCCCGTGTGCGACCTTCCGCGGTTGGATGCAGGAGAAGGCCTGGGTCAAGCAGTTTGTGGTCGCCGCCCGCCCTGGCGCCTACCTGCGGGTGCTCGTGCCGGGGCGCATCCGGGCCGGCGACGAGGTCGTGGTCATCGACAGACCGGCCCATGAGGTGAGCGTCGCTCTGGTCTTCCGGGCCACGACCAGGGAGCGGGAGCTGTTGCCTGAGCTGCTGACCGCGGCGGAGTTCCTGGACGCGGAGACCATCTCGTTGGTGCACCGCGGTCGCACCATCACCCTCGACTGACGCATCACCCCTGGTCAGCAGGCAACATGGTGCCCGTGGCGTACGATCTCACGCCGGCCGGTCGGGGTTGTTGGCCCGGGGCGTGGTAACACGGCTCGTGGTGCGGGTCCGCAGAGGTTTTGACCCGGCAGAAGTGACGGGATAACCTAGTCTCTTGTGTTCGGGCTTGCCCGACTTCTTGTGCGTGCCCACTCTCTCGCGGTCATTCTTCGCAGTGCTGATGGCGTTCGCACTTCCTGACTCCGAGGGACTCCCGACGGGTCAACCACTGACACAGACAGAAAGAGATACCACGCGGTGCCGACAATTCAGCAGCTGGTCCGTAAGGGCCGGGCGGACAAGGTGAGCAAGACCAAGACGCCTGCGCTCAAGGGATCACCTCAGCGCCGGGGAGTGTGCACGCGGGTGTACACGACCACCCCGAAGAAGCCCAACTCGGCGCTGCGCAAGGTCGCCCGTGTCCGGCTGTCCTCCGGGGTCGAGGTCACCGCCTACATCCCCGGCGTCGGGCACAACCTCCAGGAGCACTCCATGGTGCTCGTACGAGGCGGTCGGGTGAAGGACCTGCCGGGTGTGCGCTACAAGATCATTCGCGGTTCGCTCGACACCCAGGGCGTGAAGAACCGCAAGCAGGCTCGCAGCCGCTACGGCGCGAAGAAGGAGAAGTAATGCCTCGCAAGGGTCCCGCCCCGAAGCGTCCGCTACCGGCCGATCCGGTCTACGGATCGCCGTTGGTCAGCCAGCTGGTCAGCAAGATCTTGCTCGACGGCAAGAAGACGATCGCCCAGGGCATCGTCTACTCCGCCATGGAGGGCACGCGCACCAAGACCGGTATAGATCCCGTGCAGACACTGAAGCGTGCACTGGACAATGTCCGGCCGTCGCTGGAGGTCAAGAGCCGCCGCGTCGGTGGCGCCACCTATCAGGTGCCGATCGAGGTCAAGCCAGCCCGCTCCACCACCCTCGCCATGCGTTGGTTGGTCAGCTTCTCCCGGCAGCGCCGTGAGAAGACGATGTCCGAGCGTCTGATGAACGAGATCTTGGACGCGTCAAATGGCCTGGGTGCCGCGGTCAAGCGCCGCGAGGACACCCACAAGATGGCTGAAGCCAACAAGGCTTTCGCCCACTACCGCTGGTAACCCACCACTTTCCCCGACTCGTCGACGCTCCGGCTGGCTACCGCCAGCGGGGCCCGGCAGGTCCGCAACAGATGAGAGGTTGAAGCCACCACATGGCTGTCGACATCAAGACCGACCTGTCCAAGGTCCGCAACATCGGGATCATGGCCCACATCGACGCGGGCAAGACCACGACGACCGAGCGCATCCTGTTCTACACCGGTATCAACTACAAGATCGGTGAGGTCCACGAGGGCGCTGCGACCATGGACTGGATGGAGCAGGAGCAGGAGCGCGGCATCACCATCACGTCCGCCGCGACGACCTGCCACTGGCATGACACCCAGATCAACATCATTGACACCCCCGGGCACGTCGACTTCACCGTCGAGGTGGAGCGTTCGCTCCGTGTCCTCGACGGTGCTGTCGCCGTCTTCGACGGTGTCGCCGGGGTCGAGCCGCAGAGCCAGACCGTGTGGCGCCAGGCCGACCGCTACAAGGTCCCGAGGATCTGCTTCATCAACAAGCTGGACCGTACGGGCGCGAGCTTCGACTTCTGTGTCTCCACGATCAAGAGCCGGCTGAACGCCATCCCGGCGATCCTGCAGCTTCCGATCGGTTCCGAGGGCGGTTTCCTCGGGGTCGTCGACGTGGTCCGGATGCGTGCTCTCACCTGGCGGGGTGAGACCACCATCGGTGAGGACTACACGGTCGAGGACATCCCGGCCGACCTGGTAGAGAAGGCGCAGCAGGCCCACGCCGAGCTCATCGAACTGGTGGCCGAGTACGACGACACCCTGATGGAGGCCTTCCTGGCCGAGGACGAGGCGTCGATGACGCCCGAGCTGATCGATGCGGCCATTCGCCGCGCCGTGCTGTCCTCCCAGATCACGGCTGTCCTGTGTGGCAGCGCCTTCAAGAACAAGGGGGTGCAGCCGCTGCTCGACGCGGTCATCGCCTACCTGCCGTCACCGCTGGATGTGCCGGCTATCGACGGGTTCAAGCCCGGCGACGAGTCGGTCATCATCGAGCGCCACCCGGACTCCAGCGACCCGTTCTCGGCGCTGGCCTTCAAGATCGCCGCAGACCCACACCTGGGCCGGCTGACGTACATCCGGCTCTACTCGGGCAAGCTCGAGGCCGGTTCGACGGTGCTGAACTCCACCAAGGGGCGCAAGGAGCGGATCGGCAAGATCTACCAGATGCACGCCAACAAGCGCGAGGAGATCGCCAGCGTCGGTGCCGGTCAGATCGTCGCCGTGATGGGTCTGAAGGACACAACCACGGGCGAGACGCTGTCCGACCAGGCCAACCCGGTCGTGCTGGAGTCGATGGACTTCCCCGCTCCGGTGATCGAACAGGCCATCGAGCCCAAGACCAAGTCCGACCAGGAGAAGCTGGGTGTGGCCATCCAGCGGCTCGCGGAGGAGGACCCGACCTTCCGGGTGCACACCGACGACGAGACCGGTCAGACGATCATCGCGGGGATGGGCGAGTTGCACCTCGAGGTGCTGATCGACCGGATGAAGCGCGAGTTCAAGGTCGAGGCCAACATCGGCAAGCCGCAGGTGGCCTACCGCGAGACCCTGCGTCGCGCCGTGACCAAGATCGACTACGTGCACAAGAAGCAGTCGGGTGGCTCGGGCCAGTACGCCAAGGTGATCATCGACCTGGAGCCGCTGGAGGCGGGCTCTGGCTACGAGTTCGTCAACAACGTCACCGGTGGTCGCATCCCCAAGGAATACATCCCGGCGGTCGACGCAGGTGTCCAGGACGCCATGCAGTTCGGCGTGCTCGCCGGCTACTCGGTGGAGGACATCAAGGTGACGCTGCAGGACGGCGCCTACCACGATGTCGACTCCTCCGAGCTGGCGTTCAAGATCGCCGGTTCGATGGTCTTCAAGGAGGCCGCCCGGCGTGCCGACCCGGCCCTGCTGGAGCCGGTGATGGCGGTTGAGGTCACCACCCCCGAGGACTATCTCGGTACGGTGATCGGTGACCTGAATGCTCGGCGCGGGCAGATCCAGGCCATGAACGACGCTCACGGGAACAAGGTCGTCGAGGCCCTGGTCCCGCTGTCGGAGATGTTCGGCTACGTCGGCGACCTGCGGTCCAAGACCTCGGGCCAGGCGTCGTACTCGATGGAGTTCCACGCGTACGCCGAGACCCCGAAGTCGATCTCCGACGAGATCATCCAGAAGGCTCGCGGGGAATGAACCTTCCCCCGTACGGCTCGGGTTTGACCTGAGCCGTACGGACCGGAAAACTTAGGCCGGGCCAAGCCCGGCTACCACCACGTATCAACCAAAGAAACGCCCCGCGACCGCGTGGCGAAGATCCTAGAAGGAGCCTCAGTGGCAAAGGCCAAGTTCGAGCGGACAAAGCCGCACGTCAACATCGGCACCATCGGGCACATCGACCACGGCAAGACCACGCTGACCGCGGCGATCACCAAGGTGCTGCACGACAAGTACCCGACCCTGAACCAGGCGTCGGCGTTCGACCAGATCGACAAGGCGCCCGAAGAGCGCCAGCGCGGCATCACCATCTCCATCGCGCACGTCGAATACCAGACCGAGGCGCGGCACTACGCGCACGTGGACTGCCCGGGTCACGCCGACTACATCAAGAACATGATCACGGGTGCGGCCCAGATGGACGGTGCCATCCTCGTGGTTGCCGCCACCGACGGTCCGATGCCGCAGACCCGTGAGCACGTGCTGCTTGCCCGTCAGGTCGGCGTACCGGCGATCGTGGTTGCTCTCAACAAGTGCGACATGGTCGACGACGAGGAGATCCTGGAGCTCGTCGAGCTCGAGGTCCGCGAGCTCCTCAGCGAGTACGAATACGACGGTGACGAGATTCCCGTCGTGCAGGTTGCCGCTTTCCCGGCGCTGAACGGCGACGCGAAGTGGGGCGAGTCGATCATGGAGCTGATGACGGCCGTCGACGAGCACATCCCGCAGCCCGAGCGCGAGATCGACAAGCCCTTCCTGATGCCCGTCGAGGACGTGTTCACGATCACCGGTCGTGGCACCGTCATCACCGGTCGGATCGAGCGCGGCATCGTCAAGGTCAACGAGACCGTCGACCTGATCGGCATCCGCGACACCAAGCAGACCACCACGGTCACCGGTGTCGAGATGTTCCGCAAGCTGCTCGACGAGGGTCGGGCGGGCGAGAATGTCGGGCTACTGCTTCGTGGCACCAAGCGCGAGGACGTCGAGCGCGGCATGGTCGTGATCAAGCCGGGTACGACCACCCCGCACACCGACTTCGAGGCGCGCGTCTACATCCTGAGCAAGGAGGAGGGCGGCCGGCACACGCCGTTCTTCAACAACTACCGCCCACAGTTCTACTTCCGCACCACGGACGTGACCGGCGTAGTCAACCTGCCCGAGGGAACCGACATGGTCATGCCTGGTGACAACACGGACATGTCCGTGCAGCTCATCCAGCCCATCGCCATGGAGGAAGAGCTCAAGTTCGCCATCCGCGAGGGTGGCCGGACGGTCGGCGCGGGACGCGTGACCAAGATCCTCAAGTGATCTGACCTTTCGATAGCAAGGCCCCGGACTCCTCGGAGTCCGGGGCCTTGCTGTTTGCCCAGGCGGTCGGACCGGACCTGGGTCTACGTCTTCGGACCGTGGCGGTCGTACGGGTGTGGGTGGGGTCGTGGTGACGACGTCTTCGGACCGTGGCGGTCGTACGGGTGTGGGTGGGGGTCGTGGTGTTGCCGTCTTCGGACCGTGGCGGTCATACGGTGGGCTGCCGTTCTCGTGTGTCTTCGGACCACCGCAGGAGGAAGTAAAGGGGCTGTTTCCACAGCTCAAAATGGGGGCATGAACAGGACCTGTGGATAGCGCGGCACGATTGCATCGAACGTGATTATGACTCTAGGTATGAGGCTGCAATCTAACACCACCGTCGACACCCGAGTCCCCTTCAGCCGAGCCGACGCTCGCGCCGCCGGGATCAAACTGAGCGAGCTGGTGAGTCCTCGCTATCGCCGGCTCCTCTACGACGTCTATATCTGCGCGGCCGCACGCGCTGATTTGAACGCCCGCGCCGCAGCGGCCCTGGCCGTAGCCGGTCCGGGGGCCTATGTCAGCCATACCACTGCGGCGGAACTGTGGGGTGCGGTCGTACCTCAGGACGATGACCTGCACGTTGCTGTGCCTGAGGGAAAGCCGCGGTGCGAGCGGCGGGGCATCAAGGCGCATCGCGCACCCGACGCTGCGAGACCGGTGCAGAAGGCTGGGCTACCCGTCTCGTCGCCAGTGCAGTGTCTGCTTGAGATGGCCGGTGACGGGATTGGCCTCGTCGACCTCGTCGTGGCCGGTGACGGTCTGCTCAAGCTGAAGAGGTTCGGTCTCGCCGACCTGAAGGAAGCGGCGACGCGCTGGTCGGGGAGGGGCGCGAAGCGAGCGCGACGGGCCGTGAGCCTGATCCGCGACGGGGTCGACTCCCCGATGGAAACGCGGCTGCGCCTGCTGCTGGTCCTCGCCGGGCTTCCGGAGCCCGAGGTCAACTTCATTCTCCGGGGGCCGGACGGCCAGTGGGTGGTCCGGTTCGACCTCTGTTTCCGACATCTGAAACTGGTGATCGAATATGACGGGCGGTACCACGGCGACTCGTCGGACCAGTGGAAGCGCGACAGCCGCCGCCGCGAGGATCTGGACCGACTTGGATGGAGACTGATCATCATTCACTCCGACGGAATCTACGATCGGCCGGAGGAAACGCTCGACCGGGTCAGCGACATTCTGCGGGAGCTGGGTGATCGAAGCGCTCGCCGGACGTATCGAGAAGAGTTCCGCCGCCACTTTCCTGGTCGGTCCTGAGCTGCGTTCGCGGACCGTGGTCCGACGACGTTGGTTCGGGCGGCGGTCTTGGTGCGCGTTCAGACCGTGGTCCGAAGACGGCGGTTCGGGTGGCCGGTCTCGGCACCGCAGGGCCGCCATGGTCCGAAGACGCACGCGGCAGCTGGTGCCACGTGCGACGGCAACGTCCCCGACCTATGATCCGTCGGTCACCAACAGGGCCACGGGGTAGCGGTCCAGGATCTCAGCCACCAAGGTCCTGCCCGAGATAGACCGCCCGGTCAGCACATCGACATACGAGCCGGGCAGTTCCAGGCTCGTCGGGCCCCAGCCGCCCGCAGCGGCGAGTCCGACCGGGAGCCGGGTGGCGAGGGTGATGGCGCCGCCGCGGTCGAAGGCCAGCAGGTGCCCGGAAGCGGGACCGGTCGCGGTCAGCGGCGCGTACGAGGTGAAAAGCTCCGGGGAGTCCCGCCGCGTTCGCAGCGCCTGCCGGGTCAGCCAGAGCTTGGCCGCGCCCGACCCGTCGACGGCAGGAAGCGACTGGGCCAAGGCGGCCAGCAGCACCCGCCTGGCGGCGTAGTCGATCGGACGTCGGTTGTCCGGGTCGACCAGCGAGTCCTCCCAGAGCTCGGTGCCCTGATAGACGTCAGGGATGCCGGGCATGGTCAGCTGGACCATCTTCTGACCCAGGGCGTTCACCCGCCCGGGTCCAACAACCAGTTCTTCCAGGGCAGCCCAGGCCGCCCACAGACCGGGGTCGTCGTAGGCCAGGTCGACGGCGGAGTGCACCGCGGACTCGAACCCCGCGTCCGGGTTGGTCCAGGTGGTTCCGTCGGCGGCCTCGCGCATCGCCTTCTCCGCGTACGCGTGCATCCGGTCGCGTTCGATCGGACCGGCTCCGACCACGGTCTGGGCCAGGAAGTAGCCGAACGCCCGGTTGGGGATCTGGGTCCGCGACAAGAACAGCTCGGCGAACGACGCCCATTCGTCCGCGATCTCAGTCAGTACGGCCAACCGGGCACGTACGTCCTCTCCGCGCTTGGTGTCGTGGGTGGACAGCGCGGTCATCGACTCGGGCTGTCGCTGCTGCCGGGTCGCCTGCAGCGCGTGGAAGTCGGCCACACCGATGCCGAACTCGCCCGGGTTGCCGCCCACCTCGTTCAGGGCGACGAACCGGGAGTAGCGGTAGTAGGCCGTGTCCTCGATGCCCTTGGCCATGGTCGCTCCGCTGAGCTGCTGCATCCGACGGGCCAGCTCGTCGTGCTCGTCGTGCAGCCGTGGGCTCAATATGGCGAGGGTTGCGGCCAACTCGGGTCGTCGGTCCCCAGCGAGACCGAGAGCGTGGTCGAGATGCTCGGCCCCGGCGGGCAGATACGACCGGTAGACCTCGAAGGCGATCGCCACCTCGGCGATGGCCGCACCCGCATCCGGCTGGTCGGGAGCCAGGGCCGCCATCCGACGGATCTCGGCCGGCAGCAGCTCGGTGACCACCACCCGCTTGCCCAGCTCGATGTGGTCGTTGATCGTGAGGTTGTCGCCCGTCAGCCGGCGGTAGAGCTCGGTGAACCGGCCCTGCTGATCATGGTCGATGAAGACCCCGTTGACCTCGCGCATCGCGTCGTAGCCGGTGGTCCCGGCCACCGGCCAGTCGGCGGGCAACTGCTCGCCCGGCTCCAGGATCTTCTCCACGGTGATCCACGCCTGCGGCGCCAGCTCCCGCAGCTGTCGCAGGTACCGACCCGGGTCGACCAGCCCGTCCGGGTGGTCGACCCGCAACCCGGTCACCCCGTCGGTCACCCACTGCCGGATCAGGGCGTGGGTGGCGTCGAAGACGCGTTCGTCCTCCACCCGCACCCCGGCGAGGGTGGTGACCGCGAAGAAGCGGCGGTAGTTCAGCTCGGTGTTGCCTCGTGACCAGTGGACCAGCTCGTAGTGCTGCCGGTCATGCACGGCTGCCGGGTTGTCCCCGGCGGACCAGGTGCCCGGGGCGAGCGGGAAGCGGTGGTCGTAGTAGCGCAGCTCACCGTCGGCCAGCGTCAGGGTCGCGTCGTCACCCAGGATGGGGAGCACCACTCGTCCCCGGCTCCAGTCGATGTCGAACCAGTCGGCGTACGCGGACTCCGGGCCCAGCCGAAGGACGTCCCACCAGGCCGGGTTCTCCTGCGCCGCGGCGATCCCCAGGTGGTTGGGCACGATGTCCACCACCACGCCCAGGTCGTTCTCCCTGGCCGCCGCCACGACCGCAGCCAGGCCCTGGGCCCCACCCCGGTCCTGGTCGACGGCGGAGACGTCGGTGGTGTCGTAACCGTGGGCCGATCCGAGGGCCGACTGCAAGATGGGGGAGAGGTAGACCGCACCCACCCCGAGCTCCGCCAGATAGTCGGTCAGCGTCGTCGCCGCCGCCGCCAGACCGAAGTCGCGCTGGATCTGCAGGCGGTAGGTCGAGGTGGGGGGTCTTGAGCTCACGCCACGACCGTATCGGCCTCAGGTGAGGATGACGAAGCCGCTGCGTCTGGGGTCGGCTCCACCACCCAGAGCGCTGAGGGCCGACACCCCACCGAAGTACGGGTCACGCTGGTCCGCTACGGCGACCTTCTCCCCGGCCGCCTGGAGACCGGCGACCACCGTGTCGTGGAAGCCCGGCTCCAGGCGGACCAGGTCGGGCAGGGCGTTCAGCCGGGGCGCGTCGATAGCCTGCTGCGGCGCCTCCCCTCGCAGGATCCGGAGCAACGACTGCACCAGCGCGGGTCGGATCCGGCTGCCGCCCGCCGCGCCAGCGATCGCAGCCAGTCGCCCTCCGCGGTCCAGCGCGACCAGGGGCGACATCATCGAACCCATCCGTACGCCGGGTTCCCGCACCTCGCGGACCAGCTCACCCTCGCCCATCATCGAGTTCAGGTGCACTCCGAAACCGGGCACCCACACCCCTGAACCCAGCCCAAGGCTGGTGGTGATCGCGCAACCATCGCCCTGGTCGTCGACGGCGACGATGTTGGTGGTCTCTGCCCGCCGGTCCGGGGCCCGCAGCGCCGCCACCAGGGACTGGGCCGCCTCGGTGTCGTGAAGGGGATCACCCGACATCAGCGCCCCCGCCTGCAGGGTGCCCAGCACGTCGTCCAGGTCATCGCCGCGGGCGTGCACGGTGAAGTCGTCCACCGCTGCCGCGGCGGGGATGGACTCGATCACCCGATAGGCGTCGAGGTCTTCCTGGCTGAGCGCGCCGCCGTCGGCCACGGAGGCGAGCAGGGCATCGGCGTAGACGCCCCGATAGAAGGCCTGCGGAGCGGAGGCGAGCAGCTCGTACGCCCGGTGGTGGTCGCGGTGCCAGAGCCGATCCCCGGCCTGCAGGAGGGTTCCGTCGGCCCGGGAGTAGACCTCGGTCCCCTCACCGACGCACATCGCGGCCATCACCCGGGGGAGCAGGACCGCATGGGTCTCCGGGAAGGGGGTGCCGTACGAGGCGCGCAGCCCGGGATCAACCACCTCGGCCCAGGGCAGTCGGCCCCACCGCTCCCAGAGGTGGCGGGCCCCGGCCGGCAACCCGGGTACGGCAACCGTCGCCGGCCCGATCTCGTACGGCACCCGCTGGCCGACGAAGATCACCTCGATCTCGGTGCCCGGCCTCCCCCGGCGTCCGTCGAGGCCGGGGACGGCGACGAAGAAGTCGACACAGCGGACCTCGCGGGTGGTGGCGTCGTAGACGGTCGCGAACCCGCCGCCGCTGAGCCCGGTGAAGATGGTCTCAGCGGCGCAGCTCGCCAACATCGCCGCGACGGCGGCGTCGACCGCGCTGCCGCCCCGGGACAGGATCTCCGCCCCGGCCTCGGCGGTGGAGCGGTGCCCGGCGGCCACACCTGGTCGTACCCTCGCCCCGTTCACGCCAGGCAGCCTAACCGCCACTCGCCAGCGCCGGCAGCCGCGCAGAGGCCGTACGGCTGGAGGCCCAGGCGGGCTGGCTCGGCGGAGTGCGGTAACGTGGACCCTGCTTTTGGCACCACGATGTGACGCCGAGGCAGGCTACGCAGGTCATCACCGGGGATTTGATCTGCCGCGACGTGTCTGACAGAATCGTCAGGTTGGTCCGATGGGGTCGCCGGGTGTGCCTTGCAGTCATTCTCACCAGAACGATCGCGGCCACCGAAACGCGAGGCTCTGGACAGCTTGGCCGGATCTGACGTCCTAGGACGACGGGTCGGGGCTGGGCCACCTTCCAAGGAACGGTACGGATGGGTGTGGCGTGCTGCAGGTTGGCCGACACGCCCGACCTCGGGGGTCGGAGCAAACGCGAGGTACGAAGCGGAAAGTACGCGGGGCCAGACCAGCCCGCGAGCATGAATACAGCGGGTGCAGTGCAGGTCCGCGTCTATGAAGCACGAGTCAATGAAGCACGAGAAGAGGAACGAACTGTGGCGGGACAAAAGATCCGCATCAGGCTCAAGGCCTATGACCACGAGGTCATCGACTCCTCGGCGCGCAAGATCGTCGACACGGTGACGCGTACGGGTGCGAAGGTCGCCGGCCCGGTGCCGCTGCCGACCGAGAAGAACGTGTTCTGCGTGATCCGTTCTCCGCACAAGTACAAGGACAGTCGAGAGCATTTCGAGATGCGTACGCACAAGCGGCTCATCGACATCATCGACCCCACCCCCAAGACCGTTGACTCTCTGATGCGCCTCGACCTTCCGGCCGGTGTCGACATCGAGATCAAGCTCTGAGGACGAAGACATCATGAGCGCCACCCTCTCCACTCCCAAGAACGGGACCGTACGCAAAGTGAAGGGTCTGCTGGGCACGAAGCTCGGCATGACCCAGCTCTGGGACGCCAACAACCGCGTGGTCCCCGTGACCGTGGTCCAGGCCGGTCCCTGTGTCGTGACCCAGGTCCGCACCCCCGACTCCGACGGCTACGCCGCCGTACAGCTCGGCTTCGGTGCGGTCAAGGCCAAGCAGGTCACCAAGCCCAGCGCCGGGCACTTCGAGCGCGCCGGGGTCACCCCCCGCAAGCACCTCGTCGAGATCCGCACCGCCGATGCGACGGAGTTCACCCTCGGCCAGGAGCTGACCGCCGAGGTCTTCACCGCTGACGAGGTCATCGACGTCACCGGGGTGAGCAAGGGCAAGGGCACCGCCGGCGTGATGAAGCGTCACGGCTTCGGTGGTCTGCGTGCCTCCCACGGTGTGCACCGCAAGCACCGTTCGCCCGGTTCCATCGGTGGCTGCGCCACCCCCGGCCGGGTGTTCAAGGGTCTGAAGATGGCCGGTCGGATGGGTGTCGACCGGGTCACCGTGCAGAACCTGACCGTGCACGCCGTGGACGCTGAGCGCGGTCTGATCCTGATCAAAGGCGCGATCCCGGGCAACAAGGGTGGCCTGGTCGTGCTGCGCAGCGCAGCCAAGAAGGGGGAGCCGGCATGAGTGTCACCGCTTCCGGTGCAGGTTTGACCGTGGACATCGTCGACGCACAGGGCACCAAGACCGGCAGTGCTGAGTTGCCGGCCGCGCTCTTCGACGTGACCGCCAACATCCCGCTGATCCACCAGGTAGTGGTGGCCCAGCTGGCTGCCGCCCGCCAGGGGACAGCTTCCACCAAGACGCGCGCGGAGGTGCGAGGCGGTGGCCGCAAGCCGCACCGGCAGAAGGGCACCGGCCGCGCCCGTCAGGGTTCGACCCGCTCCCCACAGTTCGCCGGTGGTGGCGTGGCCCACGGTCCGCAGCCGCGCAGTTACGCCCAGCGCACACCCAAGAAGATGATCGCCGCCGCTCTGCGCGGAGCCCTCTCGGACCGGGCGCGTGACGCCCGGGTGCATGTGATCAGCGACCTGGTGGCCGGTGACAGCCCGTCGACCCGGACCGCGCTCGCCGCCCTGAAGGCGGTGTCGACCAGCGACAAGGTGCTCGTGGTGATCCACCGCGACGAGGACCTCGCCTGGTTGAGCCTGCGGAACGCGGTCGCCGTGCACGCCATCGCCGTCGACCAGCTGAATGCCTACGACGTGCTCGTCAACGATGAGGTCGTCTTCACCCAGACCGCGCTGAACGCGTACGTGGCGGGTCCGGTCTCGGGCAAGTCCGCCAAGGCCGTCGCGACCGAGTCCGAGGTGATCGAGCCCGAGGTGATCGAGCCCGGGGTGATCGAGCCCGGGGTGATCGAGTCAGGCGTGATTGAGTCAGGCGTGATCGAAGAGCCCAGCAACACCGAGCTCGCCGCTGCTTCGGTCGAGGGGTCGGCGGAGCCGAGCAACGCCGAACTCTCCGCCACCGCCGCTTCGGTCGCGGAGCTGGTGGAGCCGAGTCAGCCTGACCCGGCTGACGTCGCTGAGGCCGAGCAGCCGGATCCGGCTGACCTTGCCGAGGCGGAAGAGAACGAGGAGGACGCGAAGTGAGCAGCATCAAGATCCGCGACCACCGCGACATCCTGCTCGCCCCCGTGGTGAGCGAGAAGAGCTACGGGCTGCTGGACGAGAACAAGTACACCTTCGTCGTGGCACCCGACGCGAACAAGACCGAGGTGAAGATCGCCGTCGAGGCGATTTTCGGAGTCAAGGTCACCGGCGTGAACACGTTGAACCGCACCGGCAAGAAGCGGCGTACGCGTTCGGGCACCGGCAAGCGCCCCGACACCAAGCGGGCCATCGTGTCCGTGGCCGACGGTCAGCGCATCGACATCTTCTCCGGCCCGGTTGGCTGAGCGAGCAACAGGTAAAGGAACACATTCATGGGTATCCGTAAGTACAAGCCGACAACGCCGGGTCGCCGCGGTGCGTCCGTGGCTGATTTCGTCGAGCTGACCCGCTCCACGCCGGAGAAGTCGCTGCTCGTTCCCAGCCCCAAGACCGGTGGCCGTAACAACACCGGCCGGATCACCACCCGGCACATCGGCGGCGGTCACAAACAGGCGTACCGGCTGGTGGACTTCAAGCGTTACGACAAGGACGGCGTGCCGGCGAAGGTCGCGCACATCGAGTACGACCCGAACCGGACGGCGCGTATTGCGCTGCTGCACTTCGCGGACGGCGAGAAGCGCTACATCCTGGCACCGAACGGTCTGCGGCAGGGCGCTGAGGTCGAGGCCGGCGAGGGTGCCGACATCAAGACGGGCAACAACCTGCCGCTGCGCAACATCCCGGTCGGCACCACGATCCACAACGTGGAGCTGCGTCCCGGGGGCGGGGCCAAGTTCGCCCGCTCGGCTGGGGCGAGCATCCAGCTCGTGGCCCGTGAGGGCAAGAACGCGACCCTGCGGATGCCCTCGGGGGAGATGCGGCTCGTCGACATCCGTTGCCGTGCCACCGTCGGCGAGGTCGGCAACGCTGAGCAGTCGAACATCAACTGGGGCAAGGCCGGTCGGAACCGTTGGAAGGGTAAGCGCCCGACCGTACGAGGTGTGGCCATGAACCCGATCGATCACCCGCACGGTGGTGGTGAGGGCAAGACCTCCGGTGGTCGCCACCCGGTGTCTCCGTGGGGCCAGGCCGAAGGCCGGACCCGCGACAAGAACAAGGCGAGCAGTCGAATGATCATCCGCCGACGCAAGTCCGGCAAGAAGCGCTGAGCAGGAGCCTAGGAAATGCCACGCAGTCTCAAAAAGGGTCCCTTCGTCGACGATCACCTGGCCAAGAAGGTCGAGGTGCAGAACGCCAAGGGCACCAAGACCGTGATCAAGACTTGGTCGCGCCGCTCGATGATCGTGCCCGACATGATCGGTCACACCATCGCTGTGCACGACGGTCGTAAGCACGTGCCGGTCTTCGTGACCGACTCGATGGTGGGTCACAAGCTCGGAGAGTTCGCGCCTACGCGGACCTTCAAGGGCCACATCAAGGACGACCGGAAGGCACGCCGCCGCTGATCGCGGGGCGTACGCAGAAAAGGAATTCGAAAATGGGCAAGGACAAGGACTCACGTCCGACCCGGCGGGCCACACTGCTCGGCGACCGTCCCGGTTCGTACGCAGTGGCGCGCCAGGTCCGGATCTCGGCAACGAAGGCTCGGCGGGTCGTCGACCTGGTCCGCGGCATGGATGTCGGCGACGCACTGACCGCACTGAAGTTCGCACCGCAGGCGGCCAGCGAGCCGGTGTACAAGGTCGTCGCCAGCGCGGCGTCCAACGCTGAGCAGACCGACAACCTGAAGCGGGCGGACCTCTACATCTCGCAGGCGTTCGTCGACGAGGGCGTCACCATGCGCCGGATCCGGCCGCGCGCCAAGGGCAGTGCGAGCCGCATCCTGAAGCGCTCGTCCCACATCACCGTCGTCGTCGAACCCCGTCAGGAGGCCTGAACATGGGTCAGAAGATCAACCCGTACGGTTTCCGTCTGGGAATCAGCACGGACCACAAGAGCCGTTGGTACGCCGACAAGCTGTATTCCAGCTACATCGGCGAGGACGTCAAGATCCGCGCGCTCCTGATCAAGGGCCTCGAGCGCGCCGGTATCTCTTCGGTGGAGATCGAGCGCACCCGTGACCGGGTCCGTGTCGACATCTACACCGCGCGTCCGGGCATTGTGATCGGGCGCAACGGCGCCGAGGCCGAGCGCGTCCGCAGCGACCTGGAGAAGCTGACCGGCAAGCAGGTCCAGCTCAACATCCTCGAGGTCAAGAACCCCGAAACTGACTCCCAGCTCGTCGCTCAGGGTGTGGCGGAGCAGCTGGCGTCCCGCGTGCAGTTCCGTCGCGCCATGCGCAAGGCTCAGCAGAGTGCGATGCGTTCCGGTGCCCAGGGCATCCGGATCCAGTGCTCGGGTCGTCTGGGCGGGGCTGAGATGAGCCGCTCGGAGTTCTACCGCGAGGGTCGGGTGCCGCTGCACACGCTGCGCGCCGACATCGACTACGGCTTCTACGAGGCCAAGACCACCTTCGGCCGCATCGGCGTGAAGGTCTGGATCTACAAGGGCGACGTCTCCGGAACCCGGAGCGAGCGTGCGGCACAGAAGGCGGCGCGCAATGCCGCCGGCGGTCGTACGCGTCCGGGTCGCCCCCAGCGTGGCGACCGGCCCCAGCGGGCCGAGCGCCCGGAGCGCGGCGGCGGTCGGCGTCGTGCCGACGGCGCGCCCGAATCGGCATCGGCTACGGCTGAGGTCACGGCTCCGGTCGAGACCGCAGCGGTGGCCGCTCCCGAGCAGCAGCCCGGTCAGGAGGGTTAGTCATGTTGATACCTCGCAGAGTGAAGTTCCGCAAGCAGCACCACCCGCGGCGGACCGGTGCGGCCAAGGGCGGCGCCGAGCTGGCGTTCGGTGAGTTCGGGATCCAGGCGATGGAGGCGACCTATCTGACCAACCGGCAGATCGAGTCGGCTCGGATCGCCATGACCCGTCACATGAAGCGTGGTGGAAAGGTCTGGATCAACGTCTACCCGGACCGTCCGCTCACCAAGAAGCCCGCGGAGACCCGGATGGGTTCCGGTAAGGGTTCGCCCGAGTGGTGGATCGCCAACATCAAGCCGGGTCGAGTGCTCTTCGAGGTCTCCGGTGTCACCGAAGAGGTGGCCCGTGAGGCCACCCGGCTGGCCATCCACAAGCTGCCGATGAAGGCGCGATTCATCAAGCGCGAGACAGGTGACATCTGATGGCCAAGGCTGCAACCGCCGCCGAGCTGCGCGGCCAGACCCGTACGGAGCTAAACGCACGGGTGATCGAGCTGAAGGAAGAGCTGTTCACCCTGCGCTTCCAGGCCGCCACCGGTCAGCTGGAGTCACACGGCCGCCTGCGCGCCGTACGCAAGGACATCGCCCGGATCTACACCGTGCTCACCGAGCGTGAGTACGGGATCACCGAGGATCCGGGCGCCAACACTGAAGAAGCGCCCGCGGCAACCGCTGCTGGAAAGGCATGAGCATGAGTGAAGCTGTCAACGAGACCAGCCCTGAGGAGACGATGCCTGAGCTCGTCGAAGGGTCACCTGAGCAGGCCGCAGAGGCCGGCCGTGGCCGCCGCAAGGTCCGGGTGGGCTATGTGGTCGGCGACAAGATGGACAAGACCGTCGTCGTGGCCGTGGAGGATCGGGTGAAGCACCGCCTGTACGGCAAGGTGCTGCGCCAGACCGCCCGGTTGAAGGCTCACGACGAGGCCAACTCGGCCGGGGTGGGCGACCGCGTACGGATCATGGAGACCCGGCCGCTGAGCGCCACCAAGCGCTGGCGCCTGATCGAGATCGTCGAGAAGGCCAAGTAGTCGGACCGTGCCCTGAGCTCGTCGAGGGGCACGACTAACCCGGGCCCTTCGACGGGCTCAGGGAACGTACACGAAGTTCCACCAGGCCCGAGAGGGAACCAGTGAGACAACCAGGAGATAACAGATGATCCAGCAGGAGTCGCGGCTCAAGGTCGCCGACAACACCGGGGCCAAGGAGATCTTGTGCATCCGCGTGCTCGGCGGCTCCGGTCGCCGTTACGCCGGCATCGGCGACGTGATCGTGGCGACGGTCAAAGACGCCATCCCCGGCGGTAACGTCAAGAAGGGCGAGGTCGTCAAGGCGGTCATCGTCCGCACCGTCAAGGAGCGTCGCCGCGCTGACGGTTCCTACATCAAGTTCGACGAGAACGCCGCCGTGATCCTGAAGACCGACGGTGAGCCCCGGGGCACCCGTATCTTCGGTCCGGTCGGCCGTGAGCTGCGCGAGAAGCGCTTCATGCGCATCATCTCGCTCGCACCCGAGGTGATCTGAACATGACGACCAAGTTGAAGACGAGTAAGGGCATGGGCCAGAACAAGTTGCACGTCCGCAAGGGTGACCGGGTCAAGGTCATCGCCGGTAAGGACAAGGGCCTGGTCGGCGAGGTCATCGCCGTCTATCCCGAGCGGCACAAGGTGACCGTGGCCGGCGTGAACATCGTCAAGCGCCACCTCAAGGACACCTCCGCGCAGCCCCAGGGTCGCGCTAGCACCCAGGGTGGGATCGTCTCCTCGGAGGCGCCCATCCACGCGTCGAACGTCCAGCTGGTCGTGAAGAACGACGCCGGTGCTGAGGTCGTCACCCGGGTCGGTTACGACCGGGCCGAGGTGACGAAGCGTCGCGCCGACGGCTCGGAGTACAAGTCGACCCGCAGCGTGCGCATCGCCCGGGTCACCGGAGAGGAGATCTGATGAGCACGATCACGACTGAGAGCTCGGCAACAGGCTCAGAGCGCGCTTCGACAGGCTCAGAGCGCGTGGTGCCGCGGCTGAAGCACCGCTACCGCACCGAGATCTCGCAGGCGCTGCTGGACGAGTTCACGTTCGCCAACCCCATGCAGATCCCCGGTCTGGTCAAGATCGTGGTCAACATGGGCGTGGGTGAGGCGGCCCGCGACTCCAAGCTGATCGACGGCGCGGTGAAGGACCTGACCACGATCACCGGACAGAAGCCGCAGGTCACCAAGGCCCGTAAGTCCATCGCCCAGTTCAAGCTGCGCGAGGGGATGCCCATCGGCTGTCACGTGACGCTGCGCGGCGACCGGATGTGGGAGTTCGCCGACCGGTTGCTCTCCCTGGCCCTGCCCCGTATCCGCGACTTCCGCGGCCTCTCGCCCAAGCAGTTCGACGGCAAGGGCAACTACACGTTCGGTCTCAACGAGCAGGTCATGTTCCACGAGATCGACCAGGACCGGATCGACCGTACGCGGGGCATGGACATCACCTTCGTGACCACGGCGACGAACGACGACGAGGGTCGGGCGCTGCTGCGGCACCTGGGCTTCCCGTTCCGACAGAACTGAGAGAACAGAGAACATGGCGAAGACAGCGCTCAAGGTCAAGCAGGCCCGCAAGCCGAAGTTCGGCGTACGCGCCTACACCCGGTGCCAGAAATGTGGTAGGCCCAAGGCGGTCTACCGCAAGTTCGGGCTGTGCCGCATCTGCCTGCGCGACATGGCGCACAAGGGTGAGCTGCCCGGCATCACCAAGAGCTCTTGGTAACTCGTTCCCTGAGCCTCCTTCGACAGGCTCAGGACAGCGTGTCGAAGGGCACACACACCAACGTTGCAGGTCCCGGTAGGGAAACCGCTCCGAGAAAGAAGTACGTGAACTCATGACCATGACAGATCCGATTGCGGACATGCTGACCCGGGTCCGGAACGCCAACCAGGCGTACCACGACACTGCGGTCATGCCCCACAGCAAGATCAAGGTCGGCATCGCCGAGATCCTCACCAGTGAGGGTTACATCGCCAGCTACGAGGTCAACGAGCCCGCCGAGGGTGAGGTCGCCCGAACCCTGGCGATCACCTTGAAGTACGGCCAGAACCGAGAGCGCTCGATCGCCGGCGTCCGCCGGGTGTCCAAGCCCGGCCTGCGCGTGTACGCGAAGTCGACCGGTCTGCCCAAGGTCCTCGGTGGCCTCGGCATCGCCATCATCTCGACTTCCCAAGGGCTGTTGACCGACCGTCAGGCCCACCGGACCGGCGTAGGTGGCGAAGTCGTCGCCTACGTCTGGTGATCGAGAAGACTGGAAGGTAGAAACATGTCACGCATTGGCAGGCTCCCTGTCCCGGTACCGTCCGGCGTCGAGATCAACCTCGAAGGCCAGCAGGTCTCGGTCAAAGGCCCCAAGGGCACGCTCCAGCACGTCGTGAAGGAGCCCATCACCGTCGAGCACGCAGCGGACGGTCAGATCCAGGTCTCTCGGCCCGACGACGAGCGGGAGAGCCGCTCGTTGCACGGGTTGACCCGGACGCTGGTGGCCAACATGGTCACCGGGGTGACCGACGGTTACGAGAAGAAGCTCGAGATCGTCGGGGTCGGTTACCGCGTCATCTCCAAGGGTCCGACTGAGCTGGAGTTCGCGCTCGGCTTCTCGCACCCGGTCAAGATCAACGCACCCGAGGGCATCACCTTCACCGTCGAGACGCCGACCCGGATGACCGTGATCGGTATCGACAAGCAGCAGGTCGGCGAGGTGGCGGCGAACATTCGCAAGCTGCGCAAGCCCGAACCCTACAAGGGCAAGGGTGTCAGGTACGCGGGCGAACACGTCCGTCGCAAGGTCGGAAAGGCTGGTAAGTGACGATGGCTGTTTCACTGTCTTCGCACAAGGGCACGGCAACCAAGACGCGGTCTCGGTTGCGTCGTCAGATCCGTGGACGCAAGAAGATCTTCGGAGATCCGGAGCGTCCGCGGCTGGTGGTGACCCGTTCGGCCAAGCACATCTCGGCCCAGGTCATCGACGACGTCGCGGGTCGTACGCTCGCCTCCGCTTCCACGATGGAGTCCGATCTGCGTACGGGATCGGGCGACAAGTCCGACAAGGCCAAGCAGGTCGGCGGCCTGGTCGCCGAGCGCGCCAAGGCCGCAGGGGTCGAGAACGTGGTCTTCGACCGCGCCGGCAACAAGTACCACGGTCGGATCGCCGCACTGGCTGACGGCGCTCGCGAGGGTGGCCTCGGGTTCTGATGACGATCTTTACGAAAGAGGTAGTGCGATGAGTGGATCCCAGCGCCGCGGTGGCAGCGCAGGCGGCGGCGCCGCTGGCGGTGATCGTCGGGGCCGTGACGACCGCCGCGGGCAGGCGCAGGAGAAGAGCCAGTACATCGAGCGCGTGGTGGCGATCAACCGGGTGGCCAAGGTCGTCAAAGGTGGTCGTCGGTTCAGCTTCACCGCGTTGGTCGTCGTCGGCGACGGTGACGGCACAGTCGGCGTCGGCTACGGCAAGGCCAAGGAGGTTCCCGCGGCAATCGCCAAGGGTGTCGAGGAGGCGAAGAAGCACTTCTTCGCGGTGCCTCGCATCCAGGGGACCATTCCGCACCCCGTCCAAGGTGAGAAGGCGGCTGGCGTGGTCATGCTGCGTCCGGCTTCGCCGGGTACCGGCGTGATCGCGGGCGGGTCGGCTCGGGCGGTGCTGGAGTGCGCCGGTGTGCACGACGTGCTGGCCAAGTCGTTGGGTTCGACGAACGCCATCAACGTGGTGCACGCGACCGTGGCCGCGTTGCAGGGCCTCGAGCAGCCGGAGGACGTGGCCAAGCGCCGCGGCAAGACCGTGGAAGAGGTCACCCCGGCCGCCATCCTGCGCGCTCGTGAAGCGGTGACGACCTGATGGCACAGCTACTGGTCCGTCAGATCAAGAGTGGTGTGGGCGGCAAGCAGAATCAGCGGGACACGTTGCGGACCCTCGGCCTGAAGCGCATCGGCGACCAGTCGCTGCGCCAGGACCGGCCTGAGGTCCGCGGCATGATCAACACGGTCTCCCATCTGGTGACCGTCGAGGAGGTCGACTGACATGGCGTTGAAAGTTCATCACCTACGCCCGGCGCCCGGCGCCAAGACCGCCAAGACCCGGGTGGGTCGTGGCGAGGGTGGCAAGCGCGGTAAGACTGCCGGCCGTGGCACCAAGGGCTCGGGAGCACGCAAGAACACCCCCGAGGGTTTCGAGGGTGGCCAGATGCCGCTGCACATGCGGATCCCGAAGCTGCGCGGGTTCAAGAACCCGTTCCGCGTCGAGTACCAGATCGTGAACCTGTCCCGCCTGGAGGAGTTGTTTCCCGCCGGTGGTGCGATCTCGGTCGACGACCTGGTCTCGCACGGGGCGGTCCGCTCCGGTCTGCCGGTCAAGATCCTCGGCACGGGCGACATCTCGGTTGCCGTTCAGGTGAGCGTCAACGCGTTCTCCGGTTCGGCCAAGGAGAAGATCGTGGCAGCGGGTGGGACCACCACCGAGATCTGATCTGATCTGATCCAGGAGAAACAGCAAAGGGTCGTCCGCGTCGCGGGCGACCCTTTTGCCTTGACTCAGCAGGCGATGGTCCGTGCGCCCGGGGTTGAAACGACGTTTCCGCAGGTGACAGCAGGCCTGGTTATCGATATGTTAGCAACGCTATTGGGTGCAGGGACACCCGTATTCGCCTCGGGGGAGGTCGAAGGGTATTTCTCTTGCTCGGATCAGGCTGGCGACGTGGCGTGGCCCGCGTCGTCTGGGACTGCTCTAGTTGGATCGTCGCCACCATCTTGGTGGTCGCCACTCGCTACGACTTTCATCTGGGTCCGGCGCAGTACCAAGCGTTGATGATCTACGTGGTCATCGCGTGCCTGCTGCAGGTCGTGGTCGGAACAGCGCTGATGCTCTATCGCGGCCGTTACCGAACGGCCAGCTTCGACGAGATCATCGGTCTTGGATTAACGGTCGCGCTGGTGAGTGTCTTGCTGGCGGTCGTCGCCTTCGTCCTGCTGGGCGGCGCGGTCTTTCCCCGGGCCACCGCGGTGATCGTGCCACCCATCGCTCTGATGTCCATGGCCGGAGCCCGGTTGGCCTATCGAGCCTGGCGTGACCGCCGCGGGCGCGCCGGCCAGGACGCTGAGCGGGCCCTGATCTACGGTGCGGGCGACGCGGGCTACCAGTTGATCCGGCTGATCTGCACTGACCCGAGCTCCCCCTACGACGTGGTGGGCTTCATCGACGACGCTCGGGCCAAGCGAAACCTTCGGCTGTTGGGGGTCCCGGTGCTCGGTCCCCGAGCCAGGCTGCTGGAGATTGCCGCCGAGCGAGGTGTGAACACGGTGATCCTGGCCGTCACCCAGGCCGACGCCGAGATGGTGCGTGAAGTCGCCGACCTGGTGGAGGGGGCGGGCCTGCACTTCAAGGTGCTGCCGCCGGTCAGCGGGATGTTCGGCCACCGGGTCTCACTAGAGGATGTGCGCGATGTCGACATCGCCGACGTCCTCGGTCGGCACCAGATCGAAACGGATCTGGTCGGCATCGCGGACTACGTAACGGGCAAGCGGGTCCTGGTCACCGGTGCCGGGGGGTCCATCGGATCCGAGCTGGCCCTTCAGGTCCACCGGTTCGGTCCCAGCGAGCTGATCCTGCTCGACCGGGATGAGTCGGCCCTGCACGGGGTGCAGTTGTCGATCTACGGCCAGGGGCTGCTCGACACCCCGGACATGGTGCTGGCCGACATCCGTGACGAACAGACCGTGGCGGGGGTGTTCGCCCGGCACCGACCCGAGGTGGTGTTCCACGCCGCCGCCCTCAAGCACCTGCCGATGCTCGAGCAGTATCCCGACGAGGGCTGGAAGACCAACGTGCTGGGGACCCGCAACGTACTGCGGTCGGCCCGGGCCAACGGCTGCCAGCGGTTCGTCAACGTCTCCACCGACAAAGCCGCCGACCCGTCGAGCGTCCTGGGCCGGACCAAGCGGGCAGCCGAGCAGCTGACGGCCTGGTACGCCCAGGGAACGAAGGGGACGTATCTGTCGGTCCGTTTCGGCAATGTGCTCGGCAGCCGTGGATCCATGCTGCATACCTTCACCAGTCAGATCCGATCGGGCGGTCCGGTCACCGTCACCCATCCCGAGGTGACCCGCTTCTTCATGACCATCCCGGAGGCCTGCGAGCTGGTGATCCAGGCTGGCGCGGTCGGGGCCCCGGGTGAGGTTCTCGTTTTGGACATGGGTCAGCCGGTCAGCATCCTCGGTGTGGCTCAGCGGCTGATCGCCCAGTCGGGCAAGAAGATCGAGATCGTCTTCACGGGCCTGCGGCCGGGGGAGAAGATGCACGAAGTGCTGCTCAGTGACGCAGAGCGCGGCGCACGGCGATCGCACCCGATGATCACCCACGTAGCCGTACCACCTCTTTCCCCAGCAGACCTGGTTGACCTGCCCGACGACGACGGGACCACGACCGGGGACCTCACCGTGTCGACGGCGACCACGACCGCCGGATGAGTGCTCGGGTCTACCTCTCCCCGCCCGACGTCGGTCAAGAGGAGCAAGATGCGGTCCTCCGGGCCCTCCGGTCGGGTTGGATTGCGCCTCTCGGTCCTGAGGTGGATGCCTTCGAGTCCGAGCTGGCAGCCGCCACCGGCCGCGCGTACGCGGTCGCCCTCTCCTCAGGGACGGCCGCCCTGCATCTGGCCCTGCTCAACCTCGGGGTCGGACCCGATGACGTGGTCATCACCGCGACCATGACCTTCGCGGCGACGGCCAACGCAGTTGTCTACACCGGTGCCAGGCCAGTCTTTGTGGACTGCGATGAGACCGGTAACCTCTCGGCCGATCTGTTGGGCGCTGCCATAGACGATCAGCGTGCCCGAGGTGCTTCGGTCAAGGCTGTGCTACCCGTCGACCTGTTGGGCAAGGTCGTCGACTACGCAGCCATCGGGGAGGTCGCCTGCAGCCGGGGGATCCCGGTGCTGTCCGATGCGGCGGAATCGCTGGGCGCCCGCCGCGATGCGCGCCCGGCAGGCAGTTTCGGAGCGGCTGCGGCCGTGTCGTTCAACGGCAACAAGGTGATGACGACGTCCGGCGGCGGTGCCTTGTTGACCGACGATCCCGAGATGGCGGACCGGGCTCGTTATCTCGCCACCCAGGCGCGACAACCCTTCCTGCATTACGAGCACACCGAGATCGGCTACAACTACCGGCTGTCCAACCTGCTCGCTGCCCTGGGCCGGGCGCAGCTCGCCCGGCTGGCGTCGATGATCGAGTGCCGACGCCAGCTCCGGGTCGCCTACCGAGCACTCTTTGCCTCCGCCCCGGGCGTGGAGATCTTCGGTGGGCCGGACGGTTCAACGGGGGACGGACCAGACTGCGACAACTTCTGGCTCACCTCGATCCTGGTTGACCCGAATCTCGCCGGGTGGCGCGGATCCGAGTTGATTCACGCACTCGCCGACGCCGACATCGAAGCCCGACCGCTATGGAAGCCGATGCACGCCCAGCCGGTGTTCGCCGGGGCGGACACCTACCTCGACGGCACCAGCGACCGGCTGTTCGAGCAGGGCGTCTCGCTGCCGAGCGGCTCGGTGATGACCGCTGACCAGCAGGCGCGGGTGTTCACCGTCATCGAAACCTTCCTCAGGCTACGGGGCGCCCGGTGAGCCCGGCAGCTTTTGACCTGGTCAAGCGGGTTACCGACGTGGGTCTCGCCGCCCTGGCACTCGTCGTCACCATGCCGCTGCAAGCTGGAGTCGCCATTGTCGTGTGGGCGCGGCTCGGGCGCCCCGTGCTCTTCCGGCAGGTGCGGCCGGGTCGCTTCGGCCGGCCCTTCACTTTGGTAAAGTTCCGGACGATGACCGCGCCGGCTCCCGGGGCTGAGCCGCTCCCGGATGCGGATCGGATGACCCGGCTGGGCCGAACGCTCCGGGCGACCAGTCTCGACGAGTTGCCGACCCTGTGGAATGTCCTGCTCGGCGACATGAGCTTGGTGGGCCCGCGCCCCCTGCTGATGGAGTATCTGCCGCTTTACACCGCGGAACAGCGCCGCCGCCACGACGTCAAACCCGGTATCACCGGCCTGGCTCAGGTGAGTGGGCGGAACGCGCCGCCTTGGTCGGAGCGGCTCGCCCTCGATACTTCGTACGTCAATGCCCGGTCCATCCGCCTGGACGTCTGGATCCTCGTTCGTACGGTCAGTCAGGTTCTCCGCCGGGACGGCATCACGGGCGACGGTCACGCCACCGTGGAGAAGTTCGACCCGGCGATGCCATGATGAGGATGATCCGACTGGTGGTGGTCGGTGCCGCCGGTTTTGGTCGCGAGGTGCTCGACGTGGTGGATGCGGTGGTCGGCTCGGACTCGAGACCTGGTCTGCAGCTCGTGGGCGTGGTCGACGACGACCCGTCAGACGTCAACCTCGCGCGGTTACGCCGCCGGGGCGTCGACTACCGCGGGACGGTGGGCGACTGGCTAGACGGTGATGACGATGCTCGGTTCGTGATCGGAATCGGGCACCCAACCGTCCGCAGGCACCTGGCGGAGCTCTTCGAGGGGCGCGGCCGGGAGGCCACCGAGGTTGTCCATCCCACCGCGACCTTCGGCTTCGGGGCGCAGCGCGGACCCGGCGTCGTGGTGTGCGCTGGAGTGCAGGTGTCCAATGAGGTGCAGCTGGGGGCCCACACCCATCTGAACCCCAACGTCACCATCGGTCACGACTCCGTGCTCGAGAGGTACGTGTCGGTGAACCCGGGTGCCACTGTCTCGGGTGGGTGCCAGCTCGACGAGGGCAGCCTGATCGGCGCCGGTGCCGTGGTGCTCCAGCAGCGGCGCATCGGCGCCGGCGCTGTGGTCGGTGCGGCGGCCTGTGTCACACGCGACGTACCGCCGGGAACGACCGTGGTGGGGGTTCCAGCCCGATGACCCGAGTGATGGTTGCGGTGAAGACGACGGAGGGGGCCCGCTGGATCCTGCCGCAAATCCATGCTCTTCGCGCCCGGGGTTTAGAAGTGGTCGTCCTGCTGCCACAAGGGGACGGTCGTCTGGCAACTGAGGTCCTCGCGCTAATCGATCGCGACGCTGGGGTCGAATTGCTGCGCTCACCTTTCGACTTTCGCTTCTCAGTCCGGTTGGGCCTCCTGACCGAGTTGGTCGCGCTACGCCGGGCTGTCAAGGCCGCCAACGTCCAATGCGTGCTTTACCACCTCTACGCGACTGCCCTGGCTATCCGACTCGCTACCTGGGGACTAAAGCTCGGGCGGGTGCACATGATCGCTGGCCCGCTCTACTTAGAGTCGCCCCTGATAGCCACGGCGGAGCGATTCTTATGCCATTTGGACAGTCATATCATTTGCGGCAGTGAATACACCTACACCCTTTACCGCAGGCTGGGAATGGCCAGGGACCGGATGTCCGTCGTCCCGTATGGTGTCGACACGGAGTTGTTCCAACCGGGATCGCCTGAAGAGGGTGCCGCGGCTCGGAAAGACCTAGGCCTCCCCCCACAAGGTCTCGTGGCAGTGATGGTCAGTTATGTCTACGCCCCCAAGAGACTGGTCCACCGTGGCCAGGCCATCAAGGGTCATGAGGTGCTCCTTCGAGCGTGGCGGGAGTTTCATCGTCGACATCCTGAGTCGACACTGCTTCTGGTGGGGAGTGGGTTTGACGCAGCTGGGGAGAGGCACCGACAGGAGATTATTCACCGTTTCGACTATGAGGCAGGACGGGACGGTGTGATCTGGCTCGACTCGGTAATCGACGTCAGGAGCGCCTACCGATCGGCCGATGTCAGTATCAGCCCCTCGCTTTCGGACAATCACGGAAGCGCGTTGGAGGCCTCAGCGATGGGACTTCCGTGCATCGTCAGCGATGCGGGTGCCCTTCCGGAGGCTGTCGAGTCTGACGCAGGGTGGATCCACAAGGCGGGTTCAGTCGAGGACCTCCTGCTGTGTTTGGAACGCTGTGCAGAAGCCGATTCTGCGGGCCAACTGCGCCGGCGTGGGGCCGCATCTCGACGCCATATTGTCACCCACTTCGATCAAGAAGCTTCGACGCAAATGGTCGTAAAGCAAGTTGTGGTAGCTCTGGAAACGGTTGTGTCGAAGGATGCGTGAGATGACCCCCGCCGCCGTGTCGCCCCCCGTTGCTTCGCCGCTGGTGCGAATATTCTCCGAGGCGCGTCTGCAACGGGTTCTCGGAGGCGCGGTGCACGCCGTGGATTATGCCAGCGGTGCTGGTGCCTGGGACATGTATGTCGAGCGCCTCGATGATGTGGAACTCGCCGCTCGAGTCGGCCCCACCACCGATTCAACCGGGGTCCCGGTTGGCCGAATTCGCGTCCGGGCGCTGCCGTTCTATTCCGGACCGAGACAACTCGTGATGCGGTTGCCGCGTGTGCTGTGGGCGGTCAGGGCTGCGACGACAGGCGCCTCTCTCTGCCTGTTTCGGTTGCCGGGCACGGTCGGTTTCCTAGGAGCTGCCTGGTGCAGGCTCCGGGGTCGCCGGTATGCGGTTGAGGTCATCGGCGACCCGGCCGGCGTGCTGAGATCCGGGGTGTTAGGACAAGGCGGTCGTTTGCTGGCGGCAGCCTCCGCGGGCTGGATGCGGTACGTCGTCGCCGGTGCCGACGCTGGCCATTTCGTTACGTCGCGCACCCTGCAAAGCCTCTACCCGCTTGCCCCGGGTGTGGCGGAGCACTCCTACTCCAACGTCAGCCTCACCGAGGAAGACTTCATCGCCGGACCACGAACCGATCCGCGACCTGTACGCCGGTTGATCGCTGTCGGCACCCACGATCAGCTCTACAAGGGCCATGACGACCTCATCCGCGCGGTCGCGCTGCTGGCGGGACGCAAGATCGACGTGCACCTCGATCTCGTGGGTGACGGCCGCCACCACCACCTGCTACAGGAGTTGGCCCGGGCCAATGGCGTCGATGACCGAGTCACCTTTCACGGCCGGATCAACGCCCGCGAGGAGTTGCGAGGGCTGCTGGATGAAGCTGACCTTTTCTGCATGCCGTCCCGCACCGAAGGCCTGCCGCGAGCCTTGATCGAGGCCATGGCGCGGGGAGTCCCAGCTATTGGGACCGCCGTCGGTGGCATCCCGGAGTTGATCAATGCGAGATTTTGCGCCCCCCCGAGCAACCCCGAGGCGCTTGCCGCTCTGATTACTGCCTTTGCTGATGGCACGGTTGATGTGGCCGAGGCCTCACAGGAGGTTTGGCTGGATGCGCAAGCGTTCCGCCCCGACCGACAGGCTGATCGGATCACCAACTGGCTCGACGAGATTGCCCGTCTGGTTCAGAGTGACTCGTGAAAACCGTGATCGTGGGCCGCAGCAGCAACCTGAGCGTCGGACTCGCTGCCACGCTCCCCGAGCCGGTCCTGCTCTCCGCCCGGCAACTGGCGTCGGTTGACGTACGGTCGGTTCTGCCCCGTGAGCCCTTTGTGATGGTGATGAATCATTTCCAACCGGCCAGCCGGCTCAGTGATCTGACCAGCCCCACTTCGTACCTTCAATTAGCGCTGATGACCACTGCCCGGCTCCTCGAAGGCATCGCCGACCACGACTGCCGCAAGGTGCTGTACACCAGCAGTGCCGCGGTGTACGGGGACAACGTGGCGTGTCGGGAGGATGACATCCCCCGCGCTCCGAATTTGCACGCGGCGCTCAAGGCCAGTAACGAGCACCTCGTCCGCAGCTTCTGCGCTGACCGCGGCTTGGACCACACCGTGGTCAGGTTGTTCAACCTCTACGGTGGCGAGGATCAATTCTCGATCGTAGCCAGGATTGTGGCGGCCGTGCGGGGCCGGCAGCCCCTGGTGCTGGCCAACAAAGGAAACGCCATTCGTGACTTCATACACCTCAAAGACGTCGTCGCCTGCTATCGGACCTTGCTGGAGCTCCGGGGCCTGCCAACGGTCAATGTGGCGACAGGTGAAGGAACTTCGGTCCGCAGCATCGTCGACGCCGTCCGGCTGCGGGGGCACCACCTGGACACCACCTCAGTACGCAGCAGCGAGATTCGTATCTCCACCGCTGATGTGAGCCGCCTGAGCGAGGTCGTCGAGGTCGAACGATTCGTCAGGGTGATCGACCATGTCTTGAACGAGCTGAGATGACCGTGCCCAGCCTGCGCCAGGGTGACTTCGCGAAGGCGGGACAACTGGCGCGGCTGAGTCGCCAACGCTGAACGACCGGCTGGTGATCCTGCTTGACCCGGCCACCCGGTGCGCCATGGGTGAGGCCGCTCGTGAACGGGTCGCCGCCCGCTATGACCACGAGGGCGTCTGCCGTGCGTTGATCGCATGGTACGTCGAAGCGCTGGACTCAGCCCACGTACCAGTCGACCGTCTGTCGCAGTCCCGCTGACAATCCAACCGGCCTTATGTCTGGGAAGAGGTGGTGTAACCGACTCGGGTCCGCTTGAGAATGTGGGACGTCGCCACTGCGCGGGTCAGTGAAAACAACGTGCGGCTCCCTGCTGGTGACGTCTCGCAGAGTGGATATAAGGTCAGCAATGACGTGTTGGTACCGAAAGCCAGGTTGACCGGTTCGGGGTGGGTAACTCGGCGGTCGACGGCATCCATGAGTACGTCACACACCGTGCCGACAAAGGTAAAATCCCTGGAGTTGGTGCCGTCGCCCTGTACCACCAGCGGCTGGTCGTTGAACAACGCCTCGATGAATTTCGGAATGACGGCGGCGTAGGCGTGCCCAGCTCGCTGACGCGGGCCGAAGACATTGAAAAATCTCAAGGCCAGCGTCGTCAAGCCGAACGACTGCTGATAAGCAAGGGTGTACTGCTCCTCGGCCAGTTTGCTGACCGCGTAGGGGCTCATCGGGCGGACCCATTCACGCTCGTGCTTGGGGAGCGCGGGGTTCAGCCCGTACACCGAGCTGGACGAAGAGACCACGACGTGGCCTGCACCCTGGCGACGGGCCTGCTCCAGGAGCAGCAGAGTCCCGGTGGCGTTCGCGTGGTGACTGCTGATCGGGTCTGCGATGCTGCGGGGCACACTTCCCAAGGCCGCTAGATGGACCACTGTGTCGACGCCCTCGCAGGCCCGACCCAATGCCGTCTGATCGAGCAGAGACCCGTGGACGACGTCGACGTCCAAGCCGTCCAGGTTCTCGGGATAGCCGGTGGAGAGGTCGTCGAGCACGGCGACCTCCCAACCGCGGGCGAGCGCCCGCCGCGTCAGGTTGGATCCGATGAAGCCGGCCCCGCCGGTGATCAGTATCTTCACAGCTGTCCTCTCACGCGGATACCTTCGACCTCCACAGGGGTCGCCGCCCCAGGATGAGGGCAGCGGACCCGCCCGTCAGCATGGCCTGCAGGCCGTACATGAAGGCCAGGGCCGCGGCAGTGCCCGTCAGGCCGTAATACAGCGTGGCGAAATAGACCACCGGGGCGGCCAGCCCCAGGCTGACGCAGACAACTACGGGCTGGAGCCCAAATCGGCCTGTGCTGACCAACAGGTAGTAGGTGTTAGTCGTCAAGCCGGCCAAAGTGGCGGCGAGCAGGAGCAGGAGAAGCAGCGAAAGATTGCCGGCGTAGGCCGCGCCGAGTAACCACGTCACCCCCCTACGACCTGCGACCAGAACGAGACAAGCCCCGAGAATGCCGAGCGCTGTCGTGGCAGCGACCATGGCCAGCAGGTGCGACCACACCCGCCGACGATTTCCCGACGCCACGCTTGCGGCCATCTCCCGGACATTCGCTTGACCCAACGAGTTGGCGAAAAGTGAGATGACGGTGGCGGGATACGAGAGCACAGCCAGGACGCCGAGCGCAGCAGAATCCAGCAGGCCGGCCACGGTGAAGCGGGGCAGCGAGACCGAAAGGGAGGCAACTGCGGATGCTAACCCGAGCGGCCAGCTCCGTCGGATGAGGGCCCCAACGGAGACCGGCTCGCCGAGCTCCTCCGTCGTCGTGGGCTGAGTCGGGTTTCTGATCCTGCGCCCGTCGAGGGCCAAGAGCTGGGCTGCCCAGCCGACCAGCATCGCTACGAGGGCACCGACTAGGCCGGCAAGGTGTGCTCCCACCGCCACGAGGGTGATGGTGAGACCGGCGCGAATGAGCTGGGAGGCTGCGATGGCGGTCAGCCGGTCCTGACGCTGATACTCCCCGTAGCAGACGTCGATGATGCCCTCCACACTTTTTGCCAAGGCGACGAGCGCGACCACCAGGATGAAGCGGGGGCTTGGAGCGATGATGACTCCGATAGCGGTGCCTAATAACGCAGCTAGCCCTCCCAGGATGATCGCGAGCTGAAGATACGTACGAAACGGCGTCGGCCCGATGTCTACCGCTCGGACCGTTCGCAATCTGAGACCGAGGCCAAGCTGGATGGGAGCGGTGACCGCCAGCGCCAGGGCATAATCGCCTACGTCGGACGGTGTTGCCTGCCGCGCCAGCACCACGAGGACGCCGAATTGGGCCAAGGCATAGGCGCAGTTGCCGGCCAGGGCCATGCCGGAACGATTGGCCGACCTCCCGTACCTCCTGCGCGTGGCGGGTGAGGGCGTGGGGCTCATCGCCGCTGCGAGTGCCGTAACCGGGGACGACCGCGGCGGGCCATGAGTACCACGACAACCAGGGGCAGCACCTGCGCGATCAATAGCCACAGTACGTTGTCGAAATCGCTGCCCAGGGCGAGCACACTGACCGCCGTGAGGCCGGGTGCCATCACTTTGACGGCTAGGGTGTCGGTGGTGGCAGCCGTTCGCCAAACCCGGTCGGCCCACCGTACGAAGAGTGCGAACGGAAGGAAGGCAAGCACTCCGCCGGCCAGCCCTAGGTTGAGCATTCCCTCGCCGACCAGGCCGAAGATCCGGCTGGAGCGGATACCGACGTCGTAGGCCCCCGGAGCGTAGAGCAGATCGGTCCCGGCGGCTGACTTATCTCCCGGCGGGTGCGGAACCAGGGAATTGGGCATCAGCCCGACCACGTCGCCCACGTAGGTCATGCCCCAGGACAGCTCCCCGCCGTGGGTTAGCCGGTCGACCACAATGCTCTGGGTACCGGCACGCCCGAAGTCTTCGAGCAGCAGCAGGGGGAGTGTGCGGCCGGTTTCGCGGGCGAGTGCCGTTGTCGTGGTCTGCTGGTCGGCAAGGCTTAGGACGTCGGTGCCGACCGACTTGTAGAAGCCGTAGATGTACATGAAAGCCACGAGCACGAGGGCAGCAGCCAGGAGAACGCGCCGTCGGACTGGGCGGACGACTAGATGGACCAACCCGACAGCCATCATGGCCGGCCACACCGTGTTGCCACGGCTCCCGCGCAGACCACTGGTGACGAACTGCACCAGAATGAAGGCGATGAGGAGGAGCAGGAGGGGTAGGAGATGCTCGCGGAACCAGGCGCGGCGAGAAACCAGCACGAGGGCGAAAAGGAGCATGGGCCATGATTCCGCGATGATGAGAAGCCATCCGTTGCCGGCGAGAGCCTCTCGATTTCCACCGATGACCTGAAGGTAACCGGCAGGCCCGCCAAATTTAGCGACGACGATTATCAAGGCGAGAAGGCCAACAGACATTGCGATAGCGCCCAGAGCCTTGAACCGTGGCACATCTAGCTGTCGGAGAACCTCGGGAGAGCGGGACTCTCGCACCGAGATCACCATTCGATAAAGTGCTAGCCCCGCGGCGTTGACTAGAGCGAGGACGCCGAGCGAGGTGCGCCAGTCTTGTGCCGGTTGGACATACTTCGGCCAATAATCCCAGGCCACGTGCAGCATGGGCCCCAGGTAACACAGGTGCAGACCGAACAGCGCCACCACGGCGCGCGGCTGTAGAACATCGAGTCGGCCACGGAGCCACTCCACGACGTCAACCCCGACCAATATGCCCGCCGCGCTGGTTGGCAGAATCATCCAGTGCCAAAGGGCCGGCACAAAGAGACTGAAGAGCGTCGTGCCAGCGACCACCCCAGCCGCGCTCAATACCCAGCTGACAGCCCGGTCGCCTCCCACCATCCTGCCACCATGGTCGGCGTTCGCAGTGAGGCGCTGCGACCCGCGTCGATCGAGCTGAACCGAGCTGGTCATAGAAGGTGGGCCTGTCCGGCCGGCAGGCAGTGTCGGGTATCAAACACCATCGTCGAAGTGTTCGTCAACAGATGAAGGTCGAAAACTTCGTGATCGGTGACGATGATGACGAGGTCCGCTGCTGCGAGTGTCTGTTGGCTCAGGTGTTGCGCTTCGACCCCGAAAGGCCAGCGGTGTTGCTCGACGTAGGGGTCAATGCCGATGACGATGGCGCCGAGCTCCTGCAGCAGGACAATGAGTTTGAGCGACGGGGCTTCGCGGATATCACCGGTGTTGCGCTTGTAGGCCAGCCCGACGATCAGGATGCGACTCCCCTTCACCGCCCGGCTCTGGTCATTGAGCAAACGGGTGGCGCGCTGCAACAGATAATGGGGCATATGGTCATTCACATCGTTGGCCAGTTCGATGAAGCGGAAGCTCTGCCCCAGCTCCCGACGGACCTGCCATGACAAGTAGCTCGGATCGATCGGCGGGCAGTGGCCCCCAACCCCGGGCCCAGGGGTGAAGCGCAGGTATCCGAACGGTTTGGTGCTGGCGGCGTCGATGGCCTCCCAGATATTGATGTTGAGCTGGTGGGCGAACACCGCTAACTCGTTGACAAGGGCGATGTTCACGTGTCGAAACGTGTTCTCGAGAAGCTTCGTCAACTCGGCCTCTCGAGGGGTGCTGACCGGGACCGTCGTGTCGACCAGGGCGTCGTAGAAGCACCGTACAGCCGCCAGCGATGGTCCGTCTACGCCGGACACTACTTTGGGAGTCTCTACCAATCCCCACCGCTGATTGCCGGGGTCGATCCGTTCGGGTGAGTAGCCCACGTGGAAGTCCTGCCCGACCCGGAGCCCGCTGCCCTCCTCCAAAATTGGGACCAGAAGTTCTTCAGTGGTCCCGGGATAGGTCGTTGACTCGAGCACGACGGTTGCTCCGGGGGTTAGCGAGGGCGCCAGCATCACAGCGGCGTCCTGGATGAAGCTGAGATCGGGAAGGGTGTCGCGTAGCGGGGTCGGGACGGTGATCACAGCGACGTCGAAGCCCCGGGCATCGGCGTAATCAGTGGTCGGTTGATACCGCGCTGAAGCCAGAGCGCGGCGGAGGGTGCTGGAGGCCACGTCGCCCACGTAAGACTGCGCTTCCCTCAGCTGGTCGACGCGGGTCTTGTCGGAGTCCAAGCCGACGACATCAAAGCCGACCTCGACCGCGCGCATCGCGACGGGAAGGCCTACGTAGCCTTGGCCGACAACAACGACTTTTCTTCTCATGAGACGCCCCGCCTTACGCCTGTCAGCATCCGTGGGGGGTAGACGCGGGGGAACAGGCGTGGCCGATTGTGCCACCTCGGGAGGGCTATCCAAGAATCGGCTTGGTTCTGCCGGCGTCGGCGGTGGATAGGTCGGCGGTGGATAGAGGGGGCCATCCCATGGTCAGTCTCGACGTGGTCCCTCCCAGACCAGCCCCGCCGAGACGGTCGGATCTACCTTTGCTCTCGCAGACCGTGACCCTCTGTCTGCGTGCAGCGTTACCGTCCATGCCGGTCGGTCCACGCCCGCGCCCGCGCCGAAGAAACTCAAGCACCCAGGCGCTGGCCGCGAGCCATCACAATCCTGCCTCTCGCGTCCAGATCTCATGAAGTTGGGCGTCAACTCGCCCCGGTTGCCAGTACGTCAAAGAGGTCACTGTAGAACTTTAAGTGAACCGCCCACACATCATCTCCCTTCTGAGTTGAGCCGCCAAGGACGCAGGATCACCGCGCTCGAAGAGTAAGCCAGTCTCACCGTGCACGATTGCTTCCTTGAATCCAGTGGAGTTCGAACCAACGCAGGCAATCCCAAGGGCCGTTTCTAGTTAGTGGTTTCGGATCTCGATCCTCTGAGGACGTACACTCGAACTGGAACACGGGTAGCAAAGCCTGCCAACGTACCTAGTAAGCCGGCTTTAGAGGTGTACCCGCACTGACTATTCCGGGCTGAATTCATCGAAGAAGTTGGAACCAGGCTATCAGCGCACGAATGTCGCGCAATATCGAAGGTTCTCGCGCCATGTCTATCTCGTGTACGGTCAGACCCGGGACCTTGCGGAGGCGGTCCAGTTTTTCCCTGGCGAGCTCACCATATGCACATCCCAATCAAGGGCGACCAAGTGCTGTGGAAAGCCTTTCAAAAGAATAAGTCATTGATCGGTCGTAACCCCGAACAGAATCCTTCGAACCCCTGTCGTGGAGCCGCCAGCTGGATTCGTCCTCATCATGCTGGCGCTCCTCTCAGAATCAATCGTGGCCGATTGTCTTGCGCCACGCACGTCGCCCCTTGGGTGGTCCGAGTGGTCCATGCGCTTCACGGGGGGCGGGCCTACGGCTGCGGGGGGTCCGAACCTCCAAGCCTGACCGAGCGGGCTTCACAAGTAGCACCCATCGGTGCGTTTGCCGGCCAGCCTCAGGAGCAATGCCCGGCTTCCGCGGTGATCGCCTCGCCCACGGCGGTTACGAGGGGAGCCAGCGGAAGGCTCCGGCTTGGCGACACTGTCCTCGATGCAGCTGAGACCGACCTCGACGGCTCTTACTGCGACGGGGCCCTGGCCGACGACAACTTCCTTCGCGCTCATGGAGACAGCCCTGCCTTACGCCTGTCAGCATCCTCTGGGGGTAGGTGCGGGGGGAACAGGCGTGGCTGATTGTGCCACCTTGGGGGACCTATGTAAGAATCGGCCTCGTTCTGCTGGCGACGGGGGTCGATAGAGGGGGCATCCCTTGGATGTGCACGATTATTTCGACGTAGTTCGTCGGCGGTGGCTGACGCTTGTCGTATCCGTACTCTTGGTCTTGGCGGCTACCAGTGCTTTGACGTTGATCTTGCCCCCGCGATACACAGCCACTACTCGCCTATTCTTCGGCGTGGAGGGCACTGGCTCCGCCACCGACATGGCACAGGGATCCAGTTTCGCCGAGAAGCAGATGAGCTCCTACGCGCAAGTGGCCACCTCGCCTTTGGTCCTGCGCCCGGTGATCACGGAGCTAGACCTCGGACTGACCCCTGCTCAACTCGCCAAGTCGGTGAGCGCGATCGTTCCGTCGGATACCGTGATTCTGGAGATTGGGGTGACCCGTCCTCGACCAGACGAAGCCTCCGCCATCGCCGATGCGGTCGCCCGGGAGCTTTCGAACGTCGCCGCACGGTTATCTCCCGAACGCGCCGACGGCAGCCAGGCTGTCCGGGCCACCACCGTTGCTCCGGCAGTACCTCCAACCGACCCCAGCTCACCGAATGTTCCGCGCAACCTCGCACTGGGAGCTCTGTTGGGTCTGCTCTTGGGGATCGGCATGGTGATGCTCCGCAACGTCCTCGATACCAAGGTGCGTAGCGAGCAAGATGTTCGTGCCCTCACAGACAGCTCTATCTTGGGCGTCATCGCCTTCGACAACGGCGTGCCAAGCCACCCGGTGATTTTACGGGAGGATCCGCGAAGTGCTGCTGCTGAGGCAATCCGTCGCCTCCGCACCAACATGCAATTCATTGACGTGGCCGAACGCTCCCGCTCCATCGTCATCAGTTCATCGGTGCCCGGTGAGGGCAAAACCACCACAGCCATCAACCTAGCCGTGTCCATGGCCGATGCTGGAGCGAAGGTGCTGCTCGTCGACGCCGACCTGCGGCGTCCATCAGTAGCCGAGTACCTCGGGTTGGAGGGCAGCGTCGGGCTCACCACCGTGCTCATCGGCAAGGCCACTCTCGAGGACGTGGTGCAGCCCTGGGCCGGCACCTCATTGGACATCCTGGCCTCCGGCCAGTTGCCGCCCAACCCGAGCGAGATGCTGGGCTCAACGGCAATGCGCAATCTGCTCGAAAAGGCGACGGCCGTCTACGACACGGTCCTGATCGACAGCCCGCCGGTGCTGCCGGTGACGGACGCCGCGGTGCTCGGACGTCAGGTTGGCGGTGCTCTGATCATTGCCGGGATGGACCGGATCCATCGACCCCAGCTGCGGGAGACCCTAGAGTCACTGGACACAGCTGGGTGCCCCGTTCTCGGCCTGGTGATCAACAAGATCGCACGCCGTGAGGTCGGGGCTTACGTATACGAGCGTGGCTATTACTCCTCCGAGGAAGGCCTCAATGGCACGGCGTCGACTCAGACTCTCGACGAGAAGTCCGCGGAGGGAACGGGACGCGCGACCGCCAAGGTGTAGACAGCGAGAGTGCCTAGCAGCGTGTTGCCGCTAATGGCCTCGGGAACGCGTTCGGCGCGGATGATCATACGGGCCCGGGTGCCCCTGGGGTTGGGCGAGGACATGGACCCGGCGGTGGGTCGCGTGGCAGGCCGGGTCTCGGAGACGACGGTGCGACCGATAGCGCACGCGGTTCGGCGAGACCAGCGGTGATGTCGAGACAACGGTTACCCGCAAGCAATGGTTTCACCGGTGTCGTCGGTGATCCACGGGGCGGTCGAGGCCCGGCTGATCGCGTTGGCCTGCTCGGCACCCCCGGTCGGACACGCTCGGTGGCCGTGGCGGTGACCGGCGTAGCACGTCGCGCTGGTCGAGAATCTGCCCGAGCTGGAAACATGACCCCCCGGCATCGGCCGAGTCTTAACGGCCGGGTCTCAACACAGCTCCTGGCCTAACATCGCCGAGATCGAAATGTCCGTGTTCACCCGGCAATGCTCGAACGCCGCATGACGACGGACTGGCGTCAGGTCGACTGGCAGCTCACCACTGCCGACGCCCGCAACAAACTCCGCCACCTCGACCCACGATTAGGCGACAACGGTCTACGAGGTGGTGACCCGGTCTCCGGACCAGAACCACAACCGATCAAACCGCTGAGCGACGACGGTCTCACCCGGCACCGGCTTTGCTTCCGACTGGCACCTGCCCCGGGTGCCCCCATCGAGCCCGACGCCGTCGGTGTCGAAGCGTTGGATCAACAGGCCTGAGCACCCATTACGGCTTATGGCGGCGAAAAATCCGGTGTCGTCGGCGTTGAGGCTGAGAGCGCCAGAACGCTCCTGCACGGTTCGCCAGGGGCGGCCCTCCGCGGCCGTCCGAACCCGCCCATCAGCGCACAGTGCAGCGGCCTGGAACGTGCCCATGCCAGCCAGATCGACCAATCGATCTCCGCAGGGGCGACTTTCATCCCCGCCCGGGGCATGCACGCGGTCCGGGTCCTTCGGCGTCCGGAACCACATGTCTTGCACCCGACTTCGATCACGCTGCCATTTGTCCTTAGGACCGCTGATCCAGGCGTAGGTGGTCCGACAGTTGCTGTCCGCGCCCACGGCGAAGGCGGCTTCATCCCCATAGGTCGACAGCCGTACGATCGCGGACAAACCCGGGTCGGTATCCGACCAGGAACGCCCGGCGTCGGTCGTTACCTGGACCACGGCGGATCCGTCGCAGTCCGCAGACGCCGCCCGCCAGGCCACCCGTCCGGAACTGGCCGCGAGCAACCGCGGCCGATCACCGGAGGTGCTGCTGGACGGACTCGAGGCGGATGGGCTGGGGGTGGGGGACGGGCTGGTGGTGGCGGGACTTGTCCCATCCGATGGACTGGCCGACCTGCTCTGACTGGGGGTCCGGCCGGGAGTGGGCGTGGTGTCACCGGGGCTCATAGTGGACGCGGACGCCGGTACCGGGCTGGCAACCGTTGCGGTTCGAACGGGGTCTCGGAGCGCCAAGGCGCCGATGAGGACCACGTTCAGTGCGACAAGTCCCCCGACTGCCACCCTCGGTCCGTACTTCGACATGAAAGCGGACATGGCGGTCAGCATAGCTACGCCCAGGGTGCCGCCGGTAGCCTGGTCCATGCGCCGCTCGAAGGACTCACGACTGGGGCTGAATCAGAGAGGACAAATTCGTGACCGCAATGCCCCCTCTTGTCATCTTGTGCGTCTGCACAGGCAACGTGTGCCGGTCCCCGGCCGCAGAGCGGCTGTTGGCTAGTGCTCTCGGACCCTCGGTCAGCGTCTCGTCCGCCGGCACCCATGCGCTGATCGGCCAACCGTTCTCCCCCCCGATGGACCGTCTGGTAATGGAGGGTGGCGCTGACCCGGCCGGATTCCAGGCTCGCCTGCTCACTGCGTCTCTGCTCCAGCAGGCCGACCTCGTCCTTGGCATGACCCGGGAGCACCGGGCGGCGGCTGTGGACCTGGCGCCGGCGACCGTACGCCGCAGCTTCACCCTGCTCGAGTATGCCCGCCTGCTGCCACAGATTGATCCAAACCTTCTCCCTGCCGGTTCGCCAGCTGAGCGAGCCCGTGCATCTCTGCCGTTGGCGGCTGCGCAACGCCGTCGAGCGGGGGCCTCAGATGACGATGTCGCCGACCCCTATCGCCGGGCGGAGACGGCGTACGCCCTGGCCTTCGCCGAGATCAAGCAAGCGGTGACGTCCATCGCCGCGGTACTCAACGGATGAGGGTCATCCCCCGGGGTGAGCGGCGATGTAGCTCTTCAGCTGGTCCGTCCGCAGCGCCGAGGCGAGCTCCTCGGTCTGCACAGAGTCGACGACGACAATGCTCTCGCCGGACGGGGACTTAGCAAGGCCCTGGACTGGCGACTGCAGCGAGTCGATGTCATCAGGTCGGAAACGGATGGATAGGGCAGTTTTTCGCAACTCGGAGATCGTCAGCTCGTCGTCGACGGTCACCTGCTGGGCCAGCCCCGTGGCGAAGCGGTTGAAGGCCAGCGGATTACGCAGGACCTCCGGGCTCATCCCCTTCTGCAGCACGGCCTGGGCCACCAGCCGTTGACGCACTGCACGGTCCAGGTCTCCGCGCGGCAGCTGCTTGCGTTCGCGGACGTAGGCCAGGGCTTCGTCTCCAGAGATGGTGATCGAGCCGACCGGGAAGTAGTAGCCCTGGGAGACCGAAGCGTGGGGGTTATCCAGGGTCACCCCGCCGAGCTGCTCGGTGAGGGTGATGAAACCGGCGAAGTCGATCAGCGCGACGTGATCCATCCGGGTCCCGAGCAGGCCCTCGAGCGTCCGTACCGTCAACGCGGTGCCGCCCAGGGCGAAAGCCGCGTTGATCTTGTCCTTACCGTGTCCGGGGATCGAGACGTAGAGATCGCGAGGAAAGGAGATCAGGGCTGCGCTCTTCCGGTCGCCAGCCAGGTGCAGCACCATCAGCACGTCACTGCGGCCCTGATTGACGTCGCCGGTCAGACTGTCCGAGCCCATCAGCACGTAGTTGACCGCGCGTCCGGCGACAGGCTCTTTCGTAGGCCGCGGAGCCTCGGTCCGGTTGATCGGCACGTCTGCCGGCAGCTCCTGGCTGCGATTGAGATTGTTCGAGACCGACTGGCTGACCGTTGCGACATAGCTGGTCGCGGCGACGAGGGCCACGACGACCAGGATGGTGATGCCGGTGAGGATCCCCAGCACCCAACGCGTGGTCTTGCGCGCCCTCACGGGTGACGGCTTTGACATGTGGAACCTCCCGGGTTGCGAGCCTCATCCGACTTGGACCCTCCCCCGAGGCTGGCGGCTCTGCCAGGGCGTGCTGGCCCGATCATAAGCCCGGAGATTGGGCGGGCACCTACCCACCTGCGGGGGGAATCGTCCTCGGCTGAGCTCCTACCCCGGCTCGTCACGCCGCGCGACCGCGCGGGTGCGCACGGTGCCGTTGATCGGCGACTGGAAGCAGACGGCGGGGTCCAACAATGCCAATGGCATCGCCCAGACCCCGGACGCCAAGGCACTGCTGGTTGGTCACCAACGGTGACGGTCTCCTGGTCCGTGGGCACGCGCTGCACCGTCGTACAGAACCGGCTCATCAGATCTCCGCGATCAATCTCAATGCCGCCGGAATTAGGGGGTCCGGTCCGGTCCCTGCCGGGTCGGGCCCTCGGCGGCTGGCTGGAGGCTTGCCATGGCCGAAGCTGCATACTGTTGCGCCCCCCACGTCACATGACGACACCGCGATCACCCAGCAGTCTCCGCTTCGACGGGTAAAGTCGCAGGCGCACGGCATGCCCACCGCGACGCAGTACTTTGAACCGCAGATCCCTCGTCAACGGGCTACCTTCGACCCACCGCAGCCAATTCCGAGTACCCCGGATGACTCCGCCGAACTGAATGTCTTCCGCAGGTTGGAACTCGACCCCACTCGCCACGAGCTGGCGCCGAACCTCCGGCTCGCGATGAGCCAGACTAGGCGCTTTCCGCACGTCGAAGTGGACCAAGAGATGGTCGATCTTTGACAGCTCGCCCGAGTTGAAGAGGCGTTCGATCAGGTCCGCCTCCGCACCCTCAACGTTGATCTTCGCGTAAACCGTGTCCTCGGCTGACACGTTTTCCGCGAACCAGGCTGCAGCATCACGAAACGCACAGTCGACCGACTCCGTCAGATCGGTGGTGTCCGTAGCGATCGACGCACCCACATGCCCTGGGTTGTGCAGCGTCATCGTCGTGTCTTCGCTCCACAGCCCAAACTTGCACACCTCGACCCGTTCGTCAGTCAGCACTTCGATTTGCGGCCAGCACACCGGGGCCGGTTCGAAGCACACGATCCGGTCAAATGCCCAGCGCGGGTGACGCACCACACTGAGCGTCTCCCCGATATGGGCACCGATGTCGAGGAAGACCTTCACCGCATCAGCTCGTTCGGATAGTACTTCCGCTGGACACCACTATTGATCAATGTCGACTGAATGAGTCCTCCTTGGTGTGACGAGATCAGCCGCAGCAGACCTCATGGTGATGCTCCCCCAAGCAAACGGCAGAATACTGTCCCCAGGAGGGACCGTCCATGCCTGAGCGAAAACCCGGCGACGACGTCCGACCCTGCCACTACGAGCAAATGAACCCCGCCGCCGCGCCCGACGCGAGATCCAGGCCCTGATCCGCCAGCTTCTGACCCTGACCACCGCGGAGAAAGCGCCCGAACCCACGCCCAATCGTCGCTTGAATCCAGCTGCAGGGCATGCATAATGCAATCATGACGTCGATCACGGTGCGTGATGTGCCGGACCACGTGCGGGATGAGTTGGCGGCTCGAGCGGCTCGGGCTGGTCGATCGCTCCAAGAGCATCTTCGTCTGGAACTCATCGACCTCGCTCGACAGCCGTCCCCGACTGACCTCATGGCGGAGATCCGCCGTCGCAAGGCCACGACCCGTACCGGGCTGACGCCTGAGGAGATCATCGGCTATCGGGACGCAGACCGACGGTGACCCTGGTTGTGGATGCGTCGGTTGTTGTGGCGGCCCTGGTCGACGATGGGCCGGTCGGACGGTGGGCCGAAGGTGTGCTGGCGAGCGATGCTCTGGCGGCGCCACATCTCATGCCGGTCGAGGTGGCCAACATCTTGCGACGGGCGGCCGGTTCCGGACGCATACCCGCTGACACCGCCGGGTTGGCCCACGCCGACCTGGTGCGGCTCCGCGTCACCCTCTTCGGATACGAACCGCACGCTCCCCGCGTGTGGGAGTTGAGGCAGAACGTGACTTCCTACGATGCGTGGTACGTCGCGGTGGCCGAAGCCGTCGGGTCTCCGTTGGCCACCCTTGACGGACGGTTGACCCGAGCGGTGGGGCCGCGATGCAAGTTCGTTCAGCCGAGGATGTCGGAAGCCACGGGGGACTGACCCCTGAATTGGCCGTGCCTGTCCTGCGCTTCGGCTCACTCCAGCCTGGTACGCTATCGTTGATCTTTCAATTACTAGTACAGGAGCACACATGCCTCGCATCGCCATCATCGTCGGCAGCACCCGGCCGGGTCGCAACGGCGCAGCCGTAGCGGACTGGGTCTTCACCCAGGCCCAGCAGCGCACGGATGCCGACTTCGAGCTCGTCGACATCGCCGACTTCGACCTGCCCATGCTCGACGAGCCGGTGCCGCCCTCGATGGGCCAGTACAACAACGAGCACACCCAGAAGTGGGCCGCGAAGATCGCCACGTTCGACGGCTACGTCTTCGTCACACCCGAGTACAACCACGCCACCTCCGGCGCGCTGAAGAATGCGATCGACTTCATCTACGCCGAGTGGAACAACAAGGCCGCCGGTCTCGTCGGCTACGGGTCCGTGGGCGGCGTCCGCGCCGTGGAGAACCTGCGCCTCATCCTGGGCGAGGTGCAGATCGCTGACGTCCGGGCCCAGCTCGCTTTCACCCTGGCCGACGACTTCGAGAACTACAGCGTCTTCACCCCCGGGGACCAGCACATCGCCAACGCCGTCGTCCTCTTCGACCAGGTCATCTCCTGGAGCAACGCGCTCGCCGCCGTTCGCTCCGAGACCGTGCTCGCCGCGGCCTGATCCCAGTTTCATCCCCCTGGGCCCCCGGTTCTGGGGCCGGACGCTGGCCGCGGTCGGAAGACGTCGGCCTTGGGCCGGCGGTTGAGGGGCGTATGCGGACCGTGGTCTGAAAAGGTGCGCCGAGGCCTGCCCGCGGCATCTCGTACGGCGGTCACGGTCCGGAGACGGCGCTCGGTCCGGCCCGCGGCATCTCGTACGGCCGCGATGTCGGAAAACGTGCGCCCTGGCCGCCGGATGTGAACCGTACGCGGACCGTGGTCTGAAAACGTCCCCTCAGGCCGCGGGATGTGAGCCCTACGCCGGCCATGGTCTGAAAACGCGCCGCTCAGGCAGACGTGGATCATCCGGGCTCGAGACGCCAGCCAGACCGCAGGTCTGACGAGACCTGCCTGTTCATTGGTCCGACCGAACCGCCACGTACGCTGGCCCCACCTGACCGCCGGCGCCGAAAGGGTCGACAGCGGGCGGTTCAGACAGATGCGTGGTTCGGTCCGACCTCTTGATAAAGTCTGACGGTCCTGCGCGGCGGACCAGCAACGCGCGCACTCCGGACGTGCTCAGGACGGTCAATGAGGGAGAGGGAGGGCCAGAGTGCTCGCCGCGTTCGCCAATGCATTCCGAACACCGGACCTGCGGAAGAAGATCTTCTTCACCTTGGCCATCTTGGCCATCTTCCGGTTGGGTTCGATCATCCCGACCCCCAACGTCAACGTCCAACAGGTCGACTTCTGCCTCAAGCAGGCCAGCAGTGGCGACCAGCAGGGCCTCTACTCGCTGATCAACCTGTTTTCGGGCGGGGCGCTGCTGCAGCTGGCCATCTTCGCGCTGGGCATCATGCCGTACATCACCGCGAGCATCATCCTGCAGTTGCTGACGGTGGTGATCCCCCACCTGGAGGCCCTGAAGAAGGAGGGCCAGTCCGGGCAGACGAAGATCACCCAGTACACCCGCTATCTGACCCTGGTGCTCGCCGTGCTGAACGCCACGGCCTTCGTCACCGTGGCCGTCAACGACCGGCTCTTCACCGGCTGCACGGGCATCGTGTACAGCAAGGACATCTTCCCGGTCATCGTGATGATCCTGACCATGACCGCCGGCACCAGCGTCATCATGTGGCTGGGTGAGCTCATCACCGAGCGTGGCGTGGGTAACGGCATGTCGGTGATGATCTTCACCCAGATCGCCGCCACCTTCCCGGCCGCGCTGTGGGGCCTGCGGGTGGCCCGCCCTGGGCCGCAGGGCTGGGTCGTCTTCCTGCTCGTGATCGCCCTTGGTCTGATCGTGATGGCCGGCGTCATCTTCATCGAGCAGTCGCAGCGGCGGATCCCGGTGCAGTACGCCAAGCGGATGGTCGGCAGCCGGATGCTGGGCGGCACCACGACCTACATCCCCATCAAGGTCAACCAGGCCGGTGTCATCCCGGTCATCTTCGCCTCGTCGCTGCTCTACCTCCCGGCGCTGTATTCCCAGTTCCGCCCCGAGGGCCGGGTGGCGTCGTGGATCCAGACGTACTTCATCAAGGGCGACCACCCGATCTACATGGTCGCCTTCTTCCTGCTCATCGTGTTCTTCGCCTACTTCTACGTCGCCATCACCTTCGACCCGGCCGAGGTCGCCGACAACATGAAGAAGTACGGCGGCTTCATCCCCGGGATCCGGGCTGGGAAGCCGACGGAGAACTACCTCGCCTTCGTGCTGTCCCGGCTCACCTTCCCCGGTGCGCTCTACCTCGGGCTGATCGCCCTGCTGCCCTCGGTGGCGTTCATCTTCTTGAACGCGAACCAGAACTTTCCCTTCGGCGGCACCTCGATCTTGATCATCGTGGGTGTCGGACTCGATACGGTGAAGCAGATCGAGTCCCAGTTGCAGCAACGAAACTACGAAGGGTTCCTCCGCTGATGCGGTTTCTCATCATGGGCCCCCCGGGGGCGGGCAAGGGCACCCAGGCCAAGCTGATCGGCGAGCACTACGACATCCCGGCCATCTCCACCGGTGACATCTTCCGGGCGATGCAGACCTCGAACACCCCGCTGGCCCAGCAGGTGCGCGAGATCATGGCCGCCGGCGGATACGTCAGCGACGAGATCACCAACGCGATCGTGGCGGAGCGGCTGTCCGCGCTGGACTGCGACCCCGGCTTCCTGCTGGACGGTTACCCGCGTACGCCCCAGCAGGTGGAGACCCTGGACGACTTGCTGGCCGAGCGCGAGCGCGTCGTCGACGCCGTGATCTCACTGCTCGCCGACGAGGACGAGGTCGTGGCCCGGCTGCTCAAGCGGGCCGAGATCGACGGTCGCGTCGACGACAACGAGGAGACCATCCGGGTCCGCCAGCACGTCTACGCCGAGCAGACTGAGCCCTTGCTCGAGGTCTACCGCCATCGCGGTGTCCTGGTCGAGGTCGACGGTCTCGGTCCGATCGACGAGGTCTCCCAGCGGCTGTTCGCCGCCCTCGACGTGCACGTCAACAAGCCCGTCGTCTGAGCTTCGCCCAGGACCAAGTCATGTTCGGGTCATCGCGCGGCGTCGAGCTCAAGACTTCCGAACAGCTGCGGCAGATGCGCCGGGCCGGCCTCGTCGTGTCGGCGGCCCTCGCGGCTACCGTGGCGGAGGTGCGTTCCGGCATCACCACCCGGGAGCTGGACGCGGTGGCAGCCGAGGTGATCCGCTCCGCCGGGGCCGAGCCGTCGTTCCTGGACTACGGGGCCGAGGACGGGATCGGTGGATTCCGGGGCGTCACCTGCATCTCGGTCAACGACCAGGTTGTGCACGGTGTACCGGGGGACAGGGCCCTGGAGGAGGGCGATCTCGTCTCGCTGGACTGCGGCGCCATCATCGAGGGCTGGCACGGGGACGCCGCGGTCACTGTGTTCGTCGGTCAGCCGACTGCCGAGGCTGCCGCGCTGAGCGAGGCCACCCGGATGGCCATGTGGCACGGGGTGGCCGCAGCCCGGCTCGGGGGCTACGTCAACGACATCTCCATGGCCGTCGAGGGCTACGTGCGCGGCCTCGACCGGGCGTACGGGATCGTCGAGGAGTACGTCGGGCACGGCATCGGCTCGTCGATGCACCAGCCGCCGGACGTACCCAACGTCGTGGCTCGCGGGGTGCTGCGCTCGGTGAACAGGGGAACCAAGATCGTCGAGGGGCTCGCCCTGGCGGTGGAGCCGATGCTCACCCTGGGCGATCCGGAGAACCACGTGCTCGACGACGACTGGACCGTGGTGACTGACGACGGCGGCCTGGCCAGCCACTGGGAGCACACCCTGACGGTCACCGAGCACGGCATCTGGGTGCTGACCGCACAGGACGGTGGCGAGGACATGCTCACCGCACTCGGCGCGCCGTTCGGCCCGCTCGCCGACTGAGGCGTCTGTCGAAGCCCCGTTGCCTGAGCTTGGAAACCCCCGTTGCCTGAGCTTGGAAACCCCCGTTGCCTGAGCTTGTCGAAGGCCCTCGGCAGGCTCAAGGAGCGTTGCTGAGGGAGGGGCCGAAGACCAGGCCCGCGGAGCCGTCCACCGTGACCTGCTGCCCGGTCTGGATCCGACGAGTGGCCCCCGGAACCCCCACCACCGCCGGGATGCCGTACTCCCGGGCCACCACCGCGCCGTGGGAGTTGGATCCGCCCATCTCCATCACCAGCGCCCCGGCGGTCAGGAACAACGGGGTCCAGCCCGGGTCGGTCGACGGGGTTACGAGGATCTCGCCCGGTTCGAGGTGCGCCCCGATCGGGTCGAGCACCACCCGAGCGATCCCGGTGATGAGCCCGGTGCTTGCCGGAGTGCCGACCAACGCCCCGTCCGGCCGGTCAGCGGCGCCGCCCACGGCCTCCGGCTCGGTGCCGTCAGAGAGCAGCAGCCGGGGGATGTGGCGGCGCCGGAGCTCGACCGCGTACGCCGCCCGTCGCTGCTCCACCAGGGCGTGCAGGTCGGTGCCGCCCAGGCCCCGCCGCGCGTCGTCGAAGTCGAGGAAGAACACGTCGTCGGGTTGGCCGATCCGGCCCCTTGCGTGCAGGCTGGCGCCGACCTCGCTCAACTGCTCACGGAGGGCGGCCAAGGCCAGGACGAGCATGAACTTGGGGGACTCGCGCAGCCCGGTGAGCTCCCGGGCCCGCTTCAGGCTCCAGCCCACCAGCCGGCCCCGGAGCCGGCTGCGGTGCCGGGCCCGTCGGGTCAGGGTGCGGACCATCTCCTCGGCGGCTGCGGCACCGCGGGCGAACTGCGCGTCGGGTGCCAGCTCCGGGTCGCTGACTCGTCGGTAGTTCAGGATCATCCCGATCAGGTGGCTGGGGTCCTCCGCCCAGCGCGGCATGCCGAGATCGATCTCGGCGACCGCCCGGTGACCGTAGCGGGTCAGGAACCCGGACAGTCCCTGCTGGGCCTGTGCCGGCAGGCTGCCGGTGCGGAAGCGGGCCACCAGCTCAGCCACGGAGCCCTGCTCGAACGCGTCCCGAGAGGGTGAGTCGTCGCCGATCCGGGCGGCGAGCTGCCACAGCTCCAGGTCCATCTCGGTGGTCACGTTGTGCGGCAGGCTGCGCTGGACCTGCTGGACCTCGCCGGGCCCGGCCAGATCACCGAGCAGTCGGCGACCCAGGGCAAGCAGCCCGAAGCCGGCGCCGACGAACCCGAACGCCTGGGGCATCAGCAGGAAGATGTCGGTCTCCAGCCGCCGCTCGACCAGGTCGAGCCGCTGCTCGGCGGTCAGCGTGGTCGAGACGACCAGGCTCTCGCGCAGCCGTCGCTCCAACCGCCTCATCCCGGACGCCGCCAGTCGCGGGCTGAGCACCGCGGTGAGCATCCGCAGTGGCGCTGCGGTCCGGACCAGGACCCGTACGACGGGGCGAATCGTCGCCGGCACTGAGACGGGGCGCAGCGCAAACTCCGGTCGCTCGCACAACCGGTGGAGCACAGCCGCAGCTCTGGCCTCCATGACCGAGAACGCCGCGGTCATCAGCCGGCGACCCAGTCGGTGCCGGAGCACCCCGGTCACGTCCAGGTAGACCCGTTGACCGACAGAGTGCATCGCCTGCGGGCCGGCCAGCGGTTGAGCCACCGGTGACCCCGCCGCTCGGGCCACCGATGACCCGAGCAGTCGGAATGCGGCCATCCCCATCGGGGTGATCGGCCGGGTCAGCCCCTGGGCGAGACTGAGACAGGCCAGCACCCGAGGTCCGTCCGGTTCGGCCACGCTCCCGGTCTGCTCGCCACCGACCCGGGGATACAGGGTGGTGATCGGGCGAGTCTGGGTCACCCACAGGTCACCGCAGTGGTCCAGGGCCCATTCGGTGTCCTGCGGGGCCTGGTAGAGCTCCTGGACGCGAGCCCCCAGGGCGGCCAGCGCCTGCACCTGGGTGTCGGTCAGGCAGGCCTCGCCGCGGTCGTCGTCGACGCGCCGCTCCTCGGTGCCACCACCGAGCCGAGGAGCGATCAGCACCCGTTTGTCACCGAGGCGCCGCTCGGTGATCGCCCCTCGCCGTCGGTCGAGGACGAAGTGGTCGGGGTTGACCGCGCCGGAGACCACCGCCTCGCCCAGGCCCGGGCTGGCGTCGACGACGGTCTCGTGCCGGGCTCCGGTGACCGGGTTCGCGGTGAACATCACCCCGGCCACGGCGGCGTCCACCATGCGTTGCACCACCACCGCCAGGCTCACCGTGCGGTTGTCGATGTCCTGGTCGGCGCGATAGCTCACCGCCCGCTCGGTCCACAGCGAGGCCCAGCAGCGGCGTACGGCCTCGAGCAGGGCGTCCGGCCCGATGACGTTCAAGAAGGTGTCCTGCTGGCCGGCGAAGCTCGCGTACGCCAGGTCCTCGGCCGTGGCGGAGGAGCGTACGGCAACCGGGGTCTGCGGGCCGAGTCTGCGGTAGCGCTCGATCAGGATCGCCCGGAGCTCGTCGGGGATCTCCAGGCCGAGGACACTCTGCCGGATCTCGGCGGCGGACCTGGTCAGGTCCAGCTCGGTGCCGACCACCCGCCGGTACGCCTCGGTGGTCACGCAGAACCCGTCGGGCACCGGCATCCCGGCACTGGTCAGCACACCCAGGTTCACGGCTTTCCCGCCGACCTGGTCGAGCATGCCGGGGCCGATCTGCTCGAGATCCAGCACCCAGGGGGTCATGAACCTGACGATAGGACGATCGGCTCAGAATTCAACTGATGATGAATTCTTCCTGCTCCACTTGTCAGGTCCCGCCCCACCTATTGGGGCCGTGGCGCCGGACAAGTGGGGCTTGACCTAGGGCGCACCTAGCGCGCACCCCGGGCGTACGCGCGCTCCAGCCGTTCGCGAAGCCGGGCCGGCTGCTGCAGGTCCGCCCACAGCCAACGGACGACCTGCCAGCCGAGATCGCGGAGCGCGTCCTCCCGCCGCTTCTCCTCGACCAGGACATCGCCCGCGGTCTGGCCTGGCTCGAGCAACCGGCCGTACTTGACCAGACCATCGAATTCGCCGAGGGTCTTGCGGGCCGGCCAGGCGAAGTCGGAGCGACCCACCGGTCGACCGAGGTCGTCGAAGACGTCGAACTGGAGCTCAGTTGGGGCGACCCCCGCCTCCCACAGCACCACGCGGCTGGCCGACTCACCCACGCTCTCGCTCCGAGGGTCGGAGAAATCCAGGACCCGACGAGCAGCCGTCATGCCGGGCCAGCCCTGGCAGTGGGCCGCGACGTCGTTGAGATCGAACGGGCTGACGCCCCGGCGGAGGGCCGCGTCCCCGACGGCCACCGCTCGGGTCATCGGCAAGGTCCGGGCGAGGTCCACGACCGTACGGGCGGCGCTGGTGACCTCCATGTCCGCGACCGTGCAGACGTGCTCACGCGGCAACGGCGCGACGTGCAGGTGGACGTAGCGCCGGACCTTGCCCCGTCCGCCGTTGTCGCGGGTGAGGTGGACCCGGGAAATATCCTGGTTCCACGGTGGGCAGTCCATGCAGCACAGCCGCCGAGCCATGGCTGATGACGGCCGGGGTCGGCGTCTGCCGGATCGTCGCGTCGATCAGGCTGCGGTGCTGCTCAGCCGGTTCGTCCGGCCAGGTGTCGGCCGCCTCATAAGCACCCCGCCGTACGCGGTGCAGGGTCCCCGCCCGCGTACGCCGGTCCAGTTCGTCGAAGCTCAACCCGCCACAGACGAAGTCTGCCGTCAGCTGCACATGTGTCATGGCCGCCAGCCAACGCCAGATCAGGAGCGCTGACGCGCCAAGGCGACCGATCTGTGGACAAGTCGGTCAGCTGTCGGCGTCGCGCTCCACCTGTCCGGCCCCACGGCCCCTATTGGTGGGGCGGGGTCTGACAAGTGGGGCTTGAGCGGGCTTCAGGAGCCCGGGACCTCCATGTAGACCGCCTCCCAGACGTGACCGTCCGGGTCGGTGAAGCTGTGGCCGTACATGAAGCCCTCGTCCATCGGGTCGCGCCACGCCTTCCCGCCCGAGGCGAGCGCCCGGGAGACCAGATCGTCGACGTCCTCCCGGCTGCCGGTGGAGAGGCAGTTGATCACCGAGGTCGAGGTCATGGGGTCGCCCACCTCCCCGACCACGAAGTCGGCGAAGCGGGGGCGGGTGAGGGCCATCACGAAGATGGTGTCGGAGATGACGATGCAGGCGGCGTTCTCGTCAGTGAAGTCCTCGTTGATCGAGAACCCCAGCCCGGTGTGAACGTCTTGGTGGCGTCGAGGTCGGCGACGGGCAAGTTGATGAAGATCAAGCGGTCCATGTCGGATTGGACCGGCAGACCCGGTGAAAATGTCCGGGGGACGCGGTAGCTTTCGGACCATGAGCCTTGCCATCGATGACGACGTCTTCATGACAATGGTCGAGCCTTTGCGGGGGGAGCTGACCGCACACTGCTACCGGATGCTCGGATCCGTGCACGACGCCGAGGATCTGGTCCAGGAGACCTACATCAGGGCCTGGCGTGCCTTTCACGGTTTCGAGAACCGCTCCTCGCTCCGGACCTGGATGTATCGGATCGCGACCAACGTCTGCCTGACCGCCCTCCAGGGGTCCCAGCGCCGACCGATGCCGACCGGTCTAGGCCAGCCCGCAACCAGCCCGCACGCCGCGTTGCAGTCCCGGCCCGAGACCCCGTGGCTCGAGCCGCTGCCCGACACGATGGTCTGGGGCCGCGCGAGCGAGGACCCGGCCACGGAGGTCGTCGGCCGGGAGACCGTACGGCTGGCGTTCGTCGCCGCCCTGCAGCACCTGACCCCCCAGCAGCGAGCCATCCTGATCCTGCGCGACGTGCTCGCTTGGCACGCCAGCGAGGTGGCCGAGCTGCTGGAGCTGTCCACCGCGTCGGTCAACAGCACCCTGCAGCGGGCCCGCGCGCAGATGAAGAAGCTGGACCCGGAGCAGGTGGCGGAGCCCGTCACCGACGAAGTGGCGAACAAGATGCTCGCCGACTACGTCGCGGCCTTCGAGGCCTACGACGTGACCCGGATCGTCGAGCTGTTGACCCAGGACGCCCGTTGGGAGATGCCGCCCTTCGTCGGCTGGTACAGCGGTCCCGAGGCCATCGGGGACCTCATCCGCCACCAGTGCCCGGCGGAGAAGGCCGGGGACCAGGTCATGGTCCCGGTGTCGGCCAACGGTGAGCCCGCGTTCGCGCTCTACATGCGCCAACCGGACGGCTCGCACGCGGCCTTCCACCTGCAGCTACCCACGGTCACAGCAGCCGGTATCTCTCACGTGGCCTGCTTCTTCGACACGAATCTGTTCGCCCGCTTCGGCCTACCCGATACCTTGACCGTATGAGCAGCAACCTGCCGATCTCCTCGCCCTACCGCAGCACCCCGGAGGCGCCGGTGAGCGATGCCGAGCGCGAACAGCTCAGCAGCCGGTTGAACACCGCGTACGCCGACGGAAAGCTCGGGGCCGACGACTACCAGGCCCGGCTGGACGCGCTCTTCGCCGCCCAGAAGATGGGTCAGCTGCTGCCGGTGGTCGAGGGATTGCCACCCCTGCAGACGTACGACAGCCCCGCCCTGGTGGAGAGCACCGGGGGGCAGCCCGGCCAGCTGAGCGAGGCCCGGAGCGGGAACAGCTTCACCCTGCTGGCGGTCGGTGGGGTCGCCGGGCTGGTGGTCCTGATCGCCATCTTGCTGCTGATCCTGCTCTGAACCGGCTGGTCAGGACCGGTTGACCAATCAACTGCGATGAGGGCGCCGAATAGTCTGTAGCACCTGAGGCTCGCTCCATGTTGGCAAGCCTGCCCTAACTGTGCTACTAAACACAGGTCGCGGCTTAGTCGCGACCCGTTCGCTTCCCTAGGATTGGTCCCGTGCCGCGGCAAAAGATCTCACATCAGAAGATCGCTGAACACGTTCAGCGACTGGGTGAGCTCTACCCACCGATTTCCCTGGAATCGGTGGACCGAACCATCAAGCGTCCAGACCTGGTGGCGGCTCGCTTCGGGCACGTGATCGACTACCTCGCTCGAGTCGAGCTGGAGGTGGACCGCAACGTGCTCGAGCTCCTGGTCCTGCTGCCCGACGTCGACGACACCAACAAGATCTTCTACTCTGACGTCTGGCGGCCGCAGGAGATCCAGCACGGGCTGATCTTGGACCGACTCCAGCAGGACCTCGGTCGCGGCCCAGCCGATCCCTACCTGGACCTGTCGTTCAAGATCAAGATCTTGGGCACGCTGGCCAGCCTCAAGCCCATCCAGGAAGTGGCCAAGCTGCTCTACTTCCTGACCGGCGCGAGCACCGAGCGGCAGGCTGTGCTGGCCTACAACCAGATCAACACCGGTCTGCAGGAGCTCGGCGAGACTGCGATCTCCGAGACCATCATCGCCCCCATCAAGCAGCAGGAGCCCGGGCACTTCGCCTTCTACCAGATGTCGGCCACGGCCATGGTTCAGGACAAGGTGCTCAAGCCCTGGCAGCTGTTCCTGGCCCGGGTGCTGCGGGAGAAGTCGTACAACCTCGTCGGCACCAACGCCCTGCCCAGCTACAAGGCGGACATGGGCAAGGTTGTCGTCGATCTGGGCATTGACGCCGATCTCGCCGGCTACGCCCGGGAGATCGGGCGGGTCGAGAACCGGCTGCTCTGGGCGGGAAAGAAGGGCATGGAAACCCCGCCCTACATCCTGAAGGCCTTACGCGAGAGCGTCGAACTCTACCAAGAGCGCTCAGCCGCGGCCGGTTGTTGAACTGAGGGAAGACTCGGCTGGGCCGTCGTCGCCGAGTGCCGGGCGCAAGGAGGACAAAAGGGTCGGGAGGTCGATGAAGGCCACCCGGATCGCGGAGTCGCTGCAGCCGTACGGCATCACCAGGGTGTCGCCGTGCCGCAACGCGCCGCAGGAGTAGACGACGTTGGGTACGTACCCGTCGCGCTCCTCGGCGTTGGGGCTCAGCAGCGGGTTCCGGAGGGTGCCGAGCACCTGGGTGGGTTGGTCGAGATCCAACAGCGTCGCGCCGATCGCGTAGTTGCGCATCGGGCCGACCCCGTGGGTGAGGACCAGCCAGCCGGCCTCGGTCTCGATCGGGGGTCCGCAGTTGCCCAGCTGGATGACCTCCCAGGGCTGCTCGGGGGTCTGGATCGTCACCGCGTCGCTCCACAGCCGACCGTCGGCCGAGCTGGCGATACCGATGCTCTCCCGGTCCCAACGGGACAGGGCCAGGAACTCCCCACCCACCCGGCGCGGGAAGATCGCCATCCCCTTGTTCTTGGCCGCCGGCCCGAGTAGGCGGGTGACCTCGAAGCTCAGGAAGTCCTCGGTGGAGATCAGGTGCGGGGCGATGTTGCCCCCGTCGAAGGCCGTGTAGGTGCCGTAGTAGGTCCGAGTCCCACTGTCCTCGACGAAGTGGGTGAAGCGGGCGTCCTCCATGCCCTGGCGCTCGTCGGCCCCGTACGGGAACAGCACGACCTCGGACAGGGCACGGTCGGGCTCGACGCTGATGTCGTAGTTGCAGGACAGGATCCACCGGACTTTGGCGATCACGGTCTCGGCGCTCGCCCGCGTCAACCGGTCTCGGTTGATCACGGCCACCACAGCGTCGAAGTCGTCGGCGTCGAAACGTTCGGGCAGCAGTCTCAGTACCAGCTCTGCGTGCGCCTGGTCGACGTGTTCGGCCAGCGCGGCCGCCAGGAAGTCGCGCGACAAGGTCCGGGGGCTGGGCCGTCCGGCGACCACATGCGGTCCGGGATCGTCGAGCTGTACGCCGTCGTCACCGGTCAGCACCCCGGTCCGGAACTCGATGCTGGAGACGTGGCCTTCACCGACCGCCCGGACGCTCATGATGAACCGGAGCTCACCGGGCAGCAGCCCGCTCTGGTCGGGGTGGGCGACCATGGATGGGTTGAACAGCGCCGCGGCCTCGAGCGCGTACTCCTGGGTGAAGTACGACCCGATCAGCGCCCGGCGGTCCCGCGGGACCTCGGTGTCGGGGGAGAGGCGGTGGGCGATCTCTGTGAAGTGGTCCTCCAGGATGCCGCGCAGCCCTGCGTGCCGGTCGCCGTGCAGACGCAGCACCTCGGACAGGGTCTGGTCCGCCTGCTCCTCGGTCATCGCGAGCACTCGGTTGAGGACCGCGTCGGCCCGGGAGAGCCCGTTGGCCAGGGTCTCCTGCCCGGGCAGGAACAGCTTGGCCAGCACCCGGGTCGGATCGGCGTGCAGCACCAGGGATCCGCGCCGGACCATGGCCGGAGCCATCACCGGGCGGCCAGGGTCAGCTGGAAGGTGGAAATCATCGCCAGGGTCGACTCGGCACCCTGGTTCTCGTTGCGGCCACTGCGGTGCAGACCGTCACAGCCACCCCCGCTGATGTCGTCCAACAGGCTCACGCCGGCGTCGTTCGCGCCGCGAAACCAGGCTTCGCAGCGCAGCAAGCCTGCACGCCACATCGGGTCACGGGTGATCGCGTACGCCCGGTGGCAGGCGTCCGCGAGGGCGGCGACCTCAATGGGTTGCTGGTCGAAGCCGGGTCGTGGTTCGCCACTGACCCAGCCCCCGACGGGGGTCATCGAGAGGTGGTCCCCGGCGGTCTCCACCGCGAGCAGCCAGGCCAGCAGGCCCAGCCCGTCGATCCGGGCCTGCGGCATCTCGAGCAGGGCGCCGGCGGCCAGCAGCACCTCGGGCAAGGACGCGTTCGAGTAGCGCAGCCGGACCTCCGGCCAGGGCCAGTCCGCAAAGAGATCGGTCCGGGCGCTGATCTGGGCCGCCGCGTCGGCCAGCAGCGAGCGGGCGCCGACGTGGTCGGGATGACGGGTGAGGACCTCCGCCGCACCCAGAGCGGCGAAGGCCATGGCCCGGAGGTCGGGGGAGCGGTGGTGCGCGCTCAGGTCGAAGTGCTGCAGCGCCAGGTCGGCGGAGCCGGATCCGTGCGGCAGCCGGGCGGCTGCCGTGCCGAGGCCCCACAGGGCGCGGCCCCAGCAGTCCTCCAGGCTGGGCTCGTCGGTCCACCGCAGGTTCAACCCGCGGCGGTTGTGGAACCGGCCGTCGGGGGCCTGGGCGTCGGTGACCAGCCCGAGGTAGAAGTCGGCGAGGTCGGACAGCTGATCCGCCCGATCCGGCTCCCGCACGGCGACGATGAGTCCGCGGGCGATGTCGTCGATGCAGTAGCCGTGCTCGGGCCGGGGTTCTGTGAGCCGGGCATGCTCGAACAGTCCGCCCCTGTCGCTGAGCTTGTAGAGGTGCGCGAAGGACACGGGTGAGGCTGCGGGCGGGTCGACCGTCGGACGGCTCCTCATGCGCTGGCCATGGCCACGTCGGGGCGCAGCATCTGCGCCGCCACCCGGCGGTAGCGATCGGCGACCGCTGGCCACAGCAGGTCGGGAGCGATCCGCTGCGACTCCCGGGCCATGCTCGAGGCCAGCCCCGGTTCGGTGAGGACGCGCCGCAGCGCCTCGGCGATGCTGGTCGGGTCCTGCCGCTCGACGATCAGGCCCGCGCCGCTGGACAGCAGCTCGACCGCATGCGGGAAGCCGGTGGAGATGACGGGCTTGCCGGCGGTCACCGCCTCGATCAGCACCCCCGACGTGACCTGCTCCCGGGAGTCGTACGGCAGCAGCACGATGTCAGCCCGCTGCACCAGCTGGTGCAGCTCGGCGCTGGTGAGATAGCGGTCGTCGAAGTGCACCGAACCCTGGGCGGCGCTGGTCGCGCGCTCGATCAGGCGGTCGCGATAGACCTCCCCCTGGCTGGCCCTGACCTTCGGGTGGGTCTGACCGACCACCCAGTACTGCGGGCGCGGCCGCAGGTCGCTGAGCTGGGCCATGGCGTCGATGGCCCACTCGATGCCCTTGCCCTCGCCCAGCAGACCCCAGGTCAGCACGACCGGTTCGCGGTTGCCCGGCCGGCGCCGCGTACGTCTCGACACCGGCGGTGCGTCGGCGCCGTGCGGGATGACCTGCACGATGTCGGGGTCCACCTCGTAGTTGTCGATCAGCCGCTGGCGCGCGGTGTTGGTCATGGTCACCACGACGCTGGCCTCGGCGACCAACTCTTCCAGGATCTCGCGCTGGTGCGGACTGGGGGTGACGAGCACGGTGTGCAGAACGGTGATCGTGGGGACGTGCAGGGCCCGGGCGACGGCAAGGATCTCGTCGCCGTCCGTCCCGGGGAAGATCCCGTACTCGTGCTGCACGATGGCCACGTCATAGCGGTTCAGGGCCGCCGCTGCGGACGCGGCACCGTGCGGGTCGGTCCGGATCCAGGGGTGCTCGGTCGTGACCGAGGCCAGCTCGTCCGCGTCCAGGACCCGGATCACACCCACCTCGTCCGTGGCCGACCGCAGGGACTGCAGCAGGGCCTGGCTGAAGGTGGCCAAGCCGCACTGGGTGGGGGGGTAGGTGCTGAGCACTCCATAAGACGTAGCCACGAAGGGCCTCTCTGAATCCACGAAGGGCCTCTCTGAATCGTTGGGCCCGTTGGCCCGGTGCGCTGATGAGGCATCACCGTGGCGATGTGGCCGTGGTAGATCGCGTCGGAAACCACACGAGCGAACACCCACAGCGCTGGGAGCGAGTGACTTCCTCGGGCCTGACAGGCAACCGATCGGTGACACAATAGCACCGGCATCCCGGTCGAGCCGCGGCGTGACGTCGTCGAAGGCCTGAGGTCGTCGGGGGTCCAGGGTCGTCGGGTCGGGGGAGAAGTCATGCGGATCGGCGTCATCGCCTCCATTGCCCATCGCACACCCCCTGTCTCGTACGGCCCGTGGGAGCAGGTGGCTTCCACCTTGACCGAGGGGTTCGTGGCCCGAGGTCACCAGGTGACCCTGTTCGCCACCACCAACTCGATCACAGCCGGGCGGCTCGTCGGACGGGTCGCCACGGGTTATGAGGAGGTCGAGGGCACCGACGCCAAGGTCGGCGAGGCCCTGCACCTGGGCGAAGCCTTCGCCCGGGCCGGCGAGTTCGACATCATGGCCAACCACTTCGACTTCATGCCGCTGAGCTACAGCCGGCTCGTCGACACCCCGATGGTCACCACGATCCACGGCTTCTCCTCCGAAGCCATCGTGCCGGTCTATGCGGCCTACGACGATGTCGCGCACTACGTGGCCATCAGCGATGCCGACCGGAACCCGGCCCTGACGTACGCCGCCACGATCTACCACGGCATCGACACCGGAGCCTTCACCTTCTCGCCGCAGTCGAGTGAGAGCCTGCTCTTCCTCGGCCGGATCCACCCGGACAAGGGAACCCACCGGGCGATCGAGGTGGCCCGGCGTGCCGGTCGGCCGCTGGTCATTGCCGGGATCATCCAGGACGAGGGCTACTTCGCCGACCGGGTCGAACCGCATCTCGATGGGGTCGAGGTGACGTACGTCGGCGCGGTCGGCCCGGCCGAGCGGGATCGGTTGCTCGGGTCGGCCCGGGCGTTGCTGCACCTGATCGACTTCGCCGAACCGTTCGGGCTCTCGGTGGTCGAGTCCCTGGCCACCGGGACACCGGTGATCGCTGCACCGTTGGGCTCGATGCCGGAGCTCATCCGCGATGGCGTGACCGGTTTCCTGGTGGCCGACGACGACGCCGCGGTGGATGCTGTCGACCGGGTCTCCCTGCTGGACCGGCAGACCTGCCGCGACGAGGCCGTCAGCAGGTTCGACGCCGCTCGGATGGTGCGGGACTATCTTGACCTGTTCACCCGGATCGTGTCCGGCTGAGGCGGTGGTACGCGATTTGGGCGCTCCGGCCGTACGGCGTAGACTCACGCGTCGGCCATTTTTGGTCGGTTGTCGATGCACGCACAGATTGAGAGTTTATGGCAAAGAAAGAAGGCGCACTCGAGCTGGAGGGCACCGTCGTCGAGGCCCTGCCCAATGCGATGTTTCGTGTTGAGCTGGCCAACGGACACAAGGTGCTGGCCACGATCAGCGGCAAGATGCGGCAGCACTACATCCGCATCCTCCCCGCCGACCGAGTTGTTGTCGAGCTTTCCGCCTACGACCTCACCCGCGGGCGCATCGTCTACCGGCACAAGTAGCCACATCTCTCCACCGGAGGGGCAGACCACGTCCACCGATCGGTTCCGGCTGTGCGCCGGGCCCGGTTCACATCAGAGAGTTGCTCGATGAAGGTTCAGCCGAGCGTCAAGAGGATCTGCGAGAAGTGCAAGGTGATTCGCCGGCACGGTCGCGTGATGGTGATTTGCGAGAACCCGCGGCACAAGCAGCGGCAGGGCTGAGTCCCTGGAGGACTTGCAAGCCACGCAAGACGCAAGACGCAAGATCAGCAAGACAGTCACAAGATCAGCAAGACCCGGAAACAGTGTGATCGCAAATCCTTCCGAGCCCAGGCCCGGAGGATCCACCCTCGGTCGGAGGCCGAGGCCCTGGCGGGAGCCGAGCGCAGCTCGACATCTCGAAGGCAGCCAGGGACGCATCACGCCAGACACCTCCGCGATGCTCCACCGGTCCCGACGTCAGTCGGAACCACGCCTGAGGAAACAGGCACCGGCATCGACCATTCGAAAGGTAGTACCGCCTGATGGCACGCCTGATAGGGGTGGATCTCCCGCGCGACAAGCGCCTCGAGGTCGCCCTGACCTACATCTTCGGTGTGGGCCGTACCCGCGCCCTGGAGACCCTGGAAGCCACCGAGATCAGTGGCGACCTCCGCGTTCACCAGCTGAGTGACGCCCACCTGGTCGCCCTGCGTGACTGGATCGAAGCCAACTACCAGACCGAGGGTGACCTGCGGCGCACGGTGGCCGGCGACATTCGACGCAAGGTCGAGATCGGTTCCTACCAAGGCCGTCGTCACCGCAGTGGCCTGCCCGTACGGGGCCAGCGCACCCGCACCAACGCTCGCGGCCGCAAGGGCGCGCGCAAACCCGTCGCCGGCAAGAAGAAGGTCAAGTAATGGCAACAGCAGGTCGTACCACCCGCACCGCCAAGGTTCGGAAGAAGGAAAAGAAGAACGTGGTCTCCGGCCACGCGCACATCAAGAGCACGTTCAACAACACCGTCATCTCGATCACCGACCCCACCGGTGCGGTCATCGCGTGGGCATCGGCCGGCACCGTCGGTTTCAAGGGCTCCCGCAAGTCCACTCCGTACGCTGCGCAGATGGCCGCCGAGGCCGTCGGGCGGCGCGCCATGGAGCACGGCATGAAGCGGGTCGACGTGTTCGTCAAGGGTCCGGGCTCAGGCCGCGAGACCGCGATCCGGTCCCTCGGTGCGGTTGGTCTCGAGGTCGGCGCCATCGCCGACGTCACCCCCGTTCCGCACAACGGCTGCCGCCCGCCCAAGCGGCGCCGGGTCTAGTCAGAACACGAAGAGGACGTAACAGAACATGGCTCGCTATACCGGTCCTATGACCAAGAAGTCGCGTCGACTGGGTGTTGACCTGGTCGGTGGCGACAAGGCGTTCGAACGCCGCCCCTACCCGCCCGGCGTGCACGGCAAGGGTCGTACCAAGGAGTCGGAGTACTCCCTCCAGCTCCGGGAGAAGCAGAAGGCCCGCTTCTCGTACGGCGTCCTGGAGAAGCAGTTCCGCCGCTACTACGAAGAGGCCAACCGGCACCAGGGCAAGACGGGTGACAACCTGTTGCAGATCCTGGAGTCCCGGCTCGACAACGTGATCTACCGCGCCGGCTTCGCCCGGACCCGGCGGCAGGCCCGTCAGTTCGTCGTGCACGGTCACTTCCTGGTGAACGGCCACAAGGTCGACATCCCGTCGTTCCGGGTCACCCCGCACGACGTGATCGACCTGGCGCCGAAGCTGCGGGAGACCACGCCGCACATCGTGAACCGTGAGACCCACGGCGAGCGCGAGGTGCCGGCCTGGTTGCAGGCGCTACCCGAGGGCGGGCGGATCCTGGTCCACCAGCTCCCGATCCGCCAGCAGATCGTGATCGACGTCAGCGAGCAGCTGATCGTCGAGCTCTACTCGAAGTAAGACCCTCCTTCGACAAGCTCAGGACACGTTCTCTGAGCTCAGGACACGTTCTCTGAGCCTGTCGAAGAGCATTGAGCTCAGGACACATTCTCTGAGCCTGTCGAAGAGCATTACCTGCGGCGTCGGATACGCCGCAGATCCGCGCCGTCAAATAGAGGTCAGCGCGGGGAAAGAGAAGAATCATGCTCATCGCACAGCGCCCGTCCCTGTCGGAAGAAGTCGTCTCCGACAACCGTTCCCGGTTCGTCATCGAGCCGCTGGAGCCGGGCTTCGGCTACACCCTCGGAAACTCTCTGCGGCGTACGCTGCTGTCCTCCATCCCGGGCGCGGCCATCACCAGCATCAAGATCGATGGCAACCTGCACGAGTTCTCGACCATCGAGGGTGTCGTCGAGGATGTTACTGAGATCATCCTGAACCTCAAGGGCCTGGTCGTCTCCTCCGAGGAGGACGAGCCGGTCACCATGTACCTGCGCAAGGCCGGTGGTGGCGCGGTCACCGCAGCCGACATCGCCCCGCCCACCGGCGTCGAGGTGCACAACCCCGAGATGCACATCTGCACCCTGAACGACACCGGCAAGCTCGAGATGGAGCTCGTAGTCGAGCGCGGCCGCGGCTACGTCTCCGGTGTCCAGAACAAGATGGCCGATGCTGAGATCGGCCGGATCCCGGTCGACTCGATCTACTCCCCGGTCCTCAAGGTCACCTACAAGGTCGAGGCCACCCGGGTCGAGCAGCGTACGGACTTCGACAAGCTCATCCTGGACGTCGAGTCCAAGCCTGCGATCCGGCCCCGCGACGCCGTCGCCTCCGCCGGTCGGACCTTGGTCGAGCTCTTCGGGCTGGCCCGTGAGTTGAACGTCGAGGCCGAGGGCATCGAGATCGGTCCGTCGCCGATCGACGAGCAGCTTGCCGCGGACCTGGCGCTACCGGTCGAGGATCTGAACCTGACGGTCCGGTCGTACAACTGCCTCAAGCGTGAAGGCATCCACTCGGTGTCGGAGCTGGTTTCGCGCAGCGAGCAGGACCTGCTGGACATCCGCAACTTCGGGTCCAAGTCCATCGACGAGGTCAAGCTGAAACTGCACGAGATGGGTCTGTCCCTCAAGGACAGCGCTCCGGGCTTCGATCCGCTCGCGGCCATCGGTCGCTACGAGGATCTGGACGAGGACGAGGTCGATTTCAGCGAGACCGAGCAGTACTGATCCACCCCAGGGGGGCGACCCCTTGAACCCCCGCGCGCGAACTACATCGGAATGCGCACTGAACTTGGAGAATCGAAATGCCTACACCCACCAAGGGCGCCCGTCTCGGCGGCAGCGCTGCCCACCAGCGGATCATCCTGGCCAATCTCGCCACCCAGCTGTTCGAGCACGGCAAGATCACGACCACGGAGGCCAAAGCGAAGCGGCTGCGCCCGCTGGCGGAGAAGTTGATCACCAAGGCCAAGCGAGGCGACATCCACTCCCGCCGGCTGGTGCTCACCACGGTCCGTGACAAGGGTGTGGTGCACACGCTCTTCACCGAGATCGCGCCGACCTTCGCCGACCGCGAGGGCGGCTACACCCGGATCACCAAGGTCGGACCGCGCAAGGGCGACAACGCCCCGATGGCGCTCATCGAGCTGGTGACCGAGTCGGTCGCGGATTCCAAGTCGGCCAACAACAAGGCGGCTCCGGCCAAGAAGACGGCCGGCCGACCGTCCGGCGGAACTTCCGCCGTTGCTGCTCCGGTCGGTGACACTACCGAAGCTGGCGTCGCGACGGACGTCCAGCCGGTCTCGGCGGCCACCCCGGCCGGTCAGCCGGCGGGTGAGCAGGCGCCGGACGACCAGACCCGCGTCGACGAGCGTCAGCTGGAGGGTGCGTCCCCGGCCGCGCCGGCCGAGGCCGACCAGCTCGTGGGGGAGACGGCCGTCGAGCAGGAGACTCCGTCCGAAGAGGTGGCCAGCGACGACACGTCGGCCGAAGAGATCGCCGAGCTCGAGGTCGACACCGACGAGCCGCAGAACAAGGGCTGATCCCAGCTCCACCCAGCATCGGCGCCCGCCCCTGAGGGGATGGGCGCCGTTGCTGCGTCCGGGTGGGTCAGCGCAGCCCGGACAGGGCCGACTGCTTCCAGTGGTCCAGGAGGTCGGCCGGTCCGGACCAGACCTCGTCTGCTCCAGCCTCGTGCAGCTGGCAGCCGGGGATGCCGCCGGTGGTGAAGGCGATCAGGCGTACGCCGGCGTCGTGCGCGGACTGCACGTCCCAGACGGTGTCGCCCACGGCAATGGTCCGTTCCGGGTCGAGGCCGTGCTGCTCCATGGCCACGGCGAGCAGGTCCGGCGCCGGTTTCGCCACCTCGACGTCACCGGAGGTGGTGGACCCGGCGATCAGGTCCCCGTCCACCCCGATGGCCGGCAGCATCCAGTCCAGGTCACTGGCCTCGCCGCTGGTGGCCAGCACGACGGCCAGTCCGGCGTCGTGACAGCGCTGGATCAGCTCGGCCGCCCGGTCGAAGGCCACCACCTCCTTCTGCAGCTTGGCGTAGCGCTTGGAATGGGCCTTGATGGCCTTCTTGCCGGCTCGGTCCGACGCGTCGGGGGCCAGGTGCTCGACGAGCTGCTCGCTGGCGATCCCGACCGCCTGGTGGGTGTCGGTCATAGTGATGCCCTTGATGCCGGCGTCCCGCATCGCCTGCCACCAGGCCAGGGTGTGCAGATAGTTGGTGTCGAGGAGGGTGCCGTCCACGTCGAGCAGCACGCCCGCTCGTAGGTCCGTCGTGGTCATGGTCGACTCCCTCGATGCAGGCTGTCCCGGTGGTCGCCGGCAGGGGGAATCCTGCCAGACAAGCGATGTGATCCAGGAACCCAGCTGGTGACGCTGAGAATCTGGCCCGAGATCAGCTGATCCCGGCGCTCTGAGCGGGCCGCCGCGCGCCGGTCAGCGCCTGGGGCCAGATTTTCAGCGGAAGATCGCGGCAGAATCGGGGGATGCTGCTGAACCGACTCGCCCAGACCTGGACCGCCCTGGCGGCAACCCGGTCCCGCCTTGCCAAGCGGGACCTGATAGCCGCCGTTCTGGCCGACGCCGGGCATGCCGACCTGGAGATCGTGGTCTCTTACCTGTCCGGCAGCTTGCGCCAGCGGCGTACGGGAGTGGGGTGGAAGTCGGTCCCCGTCGACCTGCCCCCGGCGCCTGAGCCGACCCTGACCGTGGCCGAGGTGGACGCGGAGTTCGCAGTCATCGCCGCGTTGGGTGGGGCCGGATCAAGTGCCGCCCGGGTCATCGCGGTCCGGGAGCTGTTCGGCCGGGCCACCGCGGAGGAGCAGGGGTTCCTGCGGGGGCTGGTGTTCGGGGACCTGCGCCAAGGCGCCCAAGACGCTCAGGTCCAGGACGGGTTGGCCGCGGCCTTCGACGTGCCGGTGTCGACCATCCGCCGGGCCGCGATGCTGATGTCCTCCACCACGGCGGCGGCGGCCACCCTGCTGGCGGGGGGACGGGAGGCACTGGAGGCGGTCGGCCTCGAGGTGGGGATCGCGGTTCAACCCATGCTGGCCGCCAGCGCGCCCGACCCGGCGACGGCGGTGCTCAAGACCGGCCTGCCGGCAGTGGTGGACTACAAGCTGGACGGCATCCGGGTCCAGGTGCACCGCCGCGGCGACGTCGTCCGGGTGTTCACCCGCAGCCTGGACGACATCACCGCCCGACTGCCCGAGGTGGTGGCGGTGGCCCGGACGCTCCCCCATGATCAGCTGGTTCTGGACGGGGAGGTGCTGTCCATCCGGGACGACGGTCGTCCCGAGGTCTTCCAGGTCGTCGCCTCCCGCACTATGCGGAGCGTGGATGTGTCCGCCCTGGCCCAGACCAACCCGCTGCGGGTGTTCTTCTTCGACCTGCTGCACGTCGACGGTCGAGACCTGCTCGACGTCCCCCTGCGCGGACGGCTGGAGGTGATGCGCGAGGTGCTGCCGCAGCAGGTGGGTGTGCCCCGGGTGATCTGCCGTACGACCGAGGAGGTCAGCCAGGTCTTCACCGACGCGGTGGACCGGGGCTATGAGGGGGTGGTGGCGAAGAACCTGGACGCGCCGTACGCCGCGGGGCGCCGCGACTCCGCCTGGGTCAAGCTCAAGCCCCGGCACACCTTCGACCTGGTGGTGGTTGCCGTCGATTGGGGCAGTGGTCGTCGGACAGGTCTGCTGTCCAACCTGCACCTGGCCGCCCGGGACGAGCCGACCGGTGAGCTGGTGATGCTCGGCAAGACCTTCAAGGGGCTGACGGATGAGCTGCTGGTCTGGCAGACCGCTCACTTCCTCGAGCTCGAGGTGCGGCGTACGGCGGGGACGGTCTACGTGGAGCCCAGCACGGTGGTGGAGATCGCCATCGACGGGTTGCAGGCATCGACCCGCTATCCGGGTGGGGTGGCGCTGCGGTTCGCCCGGGTGCTGCGCTACCGGGAGGACCTGTCGGTCGCTGACGCTGACACCCTGCACACCGTCCGAAGCCTCGGGGTGGTCGACGACACTGGCTGAGCGATGGGCGACCGGGTTAGGCCAGCGCGTTCAGCCGGATCGACACCGCGCGGAACTGCTCCGGAAAGGCCTGCAGCACGCGTAGCCGCGGGTCGACCGTCGGCAGCACCGGATCGAGCAGCAGGGCCTCCAGGCGCCACAGGCGTGGGTCATCGAGGACGGCGCGTACGGCGACCCTGTCCCCGCCGCCGAACACGGCGACCAGCTGGTCGACCCGGGGCAGGAGCAGGTCGGCCACCACCTCGGCGGCGGCGGCGTACGCCTGCTCGGTCTGGTTGGCCCGGCGCCGGGCGTAGCGCTGCTGCGACCAACCACCGGCCTTGGTCTTGCCCTGCACGTACGCACTGCCCACCTTGGAGCCGAGCAGCTCGCTGCCGTCGAAGACGCCGACCGCGTAACCACCCTTGCGGACGAGGATCGCGCCGACCTGGCGAGCCGTCAGCACATGATCGACCAGAACCACCACCGCGTCGCCGTGCCGCGGCAGCGGGGGGAAGGGCACGTCGATCTCGGCCTGGGCCCCGTCGGGTGCCGTCAGCGAGACCTCGTCGGTCAACCCAACAGCCACGAACCCGCCGTGCCGCTCACCGAACCGGCTCACCCAGCCGGCCAGTCGCTCCGGTTGCACCCGTACGACGCGGCGGTCCGGGTCCGCCGAGCTATCGATCTGCGCGCTCGTAGCCCTCGACCGCAGTCATCGGCAACCGTACGACCGAGGTGCTCACCCCCGCCGGCCAGGACTCGACGAAGGCGACGTCGGTCAGCCTCTCGTCCCCGCAGACCAGGGCCGCGGTTCCGGAGACGGTGACCGTCTCCAACCCGGGTGCGAGGTCGGCCCGATCCTCGACCTCGAAGGTGACTACGGCACCAGGAGCGTACTGAACGATCTCGTGGTAAGCAGGAAGCCGGACCACGATCTGCTCCTCGGCCACCGTGTAGCTCACGACGACGCAACGCGGGCCGCGACCGCTGCCGTAGGCGAGCCGACCAACGTGATGGTTGTCGAGCCAGTGGCGGCACTCACTGGGGGACAGACGGCGTACGGCGAGGGCCCGAGTGGATGATGATGTCTGCGACATCGACACTGGTCGACACCTCCAATCGCTTCAGTGTCCCCCCGCCGCCAGGGCGTCGTCTAGGCCGACGCGCCCGGGTTCTGGTCACACCCGAGCCCCCCGGACAGGGACGAACCCGCGAGCTGGACGATGGATTTCCATCGGCCGGAGGACAAATCCGGCGCTCGCGGGTTCGGGTGTTGGCTGTGGATTAGCCGGCCGCTCGGGACCAGTGACACACAGTCAGCGCGTGCGGCTAGCTGGCCGACACCTCACATGTCCCAAAGTCATTCATTCTTTGGACCACCTCCTCTCCGTGTCCCACCAAAATAGGCGCGGTTCTGAGCCGGGTCAACGGCTTTTGGCTGTCAGTTCTCGTGGTCGGTTCAGCTGCGGATGGCGGCGTAGCGCTCGAGCGACTCGAGGCGCTCCGCGGCGTGCTCGACGATCGGGGCGGGATAGCCGGCGGGCGGTCCCCCGGGCGCGGCCCACGGCTCGTGCAGGTGCTCCAGTGCGACATCGGCCAGCTCGGGCACGTAGCGGCGGATGTAGGCCCCGTCGGCGTCGAACTTCTCGGCCTGGCCCGTGGGGTTGAAGATCCGGAAGTAGGGTGCGGCGTCGGTCCCGCAGCCGGCCACCCACTGCCAGTTCAGCTGGTTCTGCGCGATGTCGCCGTCGTGCAGCTGCGCCATGAACCAGTCCGCCCCGTGCCACCAGCCGATGTGCAGGTCTTTGATCAGGAACGAGGCGACGACCAGGCGTACGCGATTGTGCATCCAGTTCTCCCCCGCCAGCTGCCGCATCCCCGCGTCGACCAGGGGGTATCCGGTCCGGCCCTGCTGCCAGGCGCGCAGGTGCTCGGCGGCCAGCGGGTCGGTGTCCGGGTCCTCGTCCGTCATCCGCTTGAACTCGGGCCGGATCGGTTCGGTCACCGCGTCGGGACGGTGGAACAGCACGTCGGCGTGGAAGTCGCGCCAGGCCACCTGTCGGGCCACGGCCAGCGCTCCGGTGGACCGCACCGTAGCCAGGTCGGCCAGCACCGTACGCGGGTGCAGGTGGCCCCAGCGCAGCGGCTTGGACAGGTGAGAGGTGGCGTCCCGGCCGGGGAAGTTGTTCAGCTGGGCGTAGTCGGTGGCGCCCCCCGTGTCGCGCTCCACCCAGGCACGCCAGGCTCGAGCGGCTACGGTCTCGCCGGCCTGCAGGATGAGCTCCGGGTCCGCGGCCGGCAGCTCCTCGCGCCGGCCAGCGGCCAGCCAGGCCACCGCTTCCGCCCGTACGGTCGGCGCCGGCCCGCGCACCCCACGCTCCAGCCAGGCGCGATGGAAGGGGGTGAACACCTGGTACGGCGTCCCCGTCCGGTTGCGCAGACTGCCGGGCGCCACCGCGTACGGGGACCCGGTCGCGTGCAGCCCGATCCCGACCGGGCGCAGCGCGGCCTCCACCCGCTCGTCGCGGGCCCGGCCGTAGGGAGCGAAGTCCGCGCTGATGTGGACCTGAGCGGCGCCGGCGGCCTGGGCGACCTGGGCCACAACCTGCTCGGGCCGACCTCGTACGACGCTCAGCCCCGGCCCGTCCCCGGCGCGCAGGTCGGCGTCCAGGGTGTGCAGCGCGGCCATCAGCCAGGCCCGACGCGCGGAACCGGCCGAGCGCAGCAGCGCCGGGTCCAGCACGAAGAGCGGCAGCACGGCCGCACCAGCCTCTACGGCGGCCCCGAGGGCCGGGTTGTCGGCCAGCCGGAAGTCGCGTCGGACCCACCAGAGCGTGGGACTGGAATCGGCAACCATCGTCTAATCTTGCCTCGGGTCTGGTGGCGCCGCCCTGCCCACCTGTCGACCGGCTGACCTGTCGACCGGCTGACCTGTCGACCAGCTGTCAGGGCGACCGGCCGTGAGTAGGGGAGGATGGCACCGTGAGCGACCTGATCGATACGACGGAGATGTATCTGCGGACGATCTATGAGCTCGAAGAAGAAGGCATCGTCCCTCTTCGGGCCCGGATCGCCGAGAGATTGCACCAAAGCGGTCCGACGGTGTCGCAGACCGTGGCGCGGATGGAGCGTGACCAGCTGGTGAGAGTGCAGGGCGACCGCCACCTCGAGCTCACCGACGAGGGCCGGATGCGGGCGACCCGGGTGATGCGCAAGCACCGGCTCGCTGAACGGCTGCTGATCGACGTGATCGGGCTGGACTGGGAGAAGGTGCACGACGAGGCCTGTCGTTGGGAGCATGTCATCTCCGAGGACGTGGAGCGCAAGCTCGTCACCCTGCTCGACTCACCCACCTCCTCGCCCTACGGCAACCCCATTCCGGGTCTGGCCGAGCTCGGCGTGGCTGGTGCGCTGGCTCCGTTCCGCGAAGGTAACGAGCAGCTGCAGGACGTGGTGAAGGACGAGATGGCGCCCATCCAGGTCGTGATCGAGCGGATGAGCGAGGAGATCCAGAAGGACGTGGAGATGATGGGCACCCTGCGTGAGGCCGGCATCCAGCCGGGCGCGGAGGTGAGTGCCGAGGTCGGCGGACTCGGCGTACGGCTGACCGCGGTCGGCTCACCCGGCTGCGAGATCGACCGGCTGGCGTCCACCCATCTCTTCGTCTCCCGGGTCTGACCAGCTCGACGTGGGCGCTGACGACGGGCAGCATCCCGACGAGCTGACCGGCTCGGCTCTGCGCACCCTGGTGGACGGTCACTGGTACGACGCGGTGACTGCCCTGCTGGACGGTTCACTGGGCGAGCTCCTGCCGCCCGACCAGCTCCGCCGGGCCCGGGCGCTGACGACCGCCGCCCGCCGGGTGCTGGATCTGGACGCCGAGGACTTCGCCAGCATCGCGCACGGTTTCGACGAGCCCTGGGGGTCCCGCTTGGTGGATGCGTCCTTCCCGAGGGACCCGCTCGAGCACGACCGCGGGGCCCTCGCCTCGCTGGTCCCGCTCTACGAGCTGATGCTCGAGGTGCTGGAGATCCGGACGCGGCGCCGGGAACCGCTCGGGATTGTGGTCAGTGCGCACCTGATCGGGGAGTATCTGATGCAGCTGGCCTGGGAGAGCACCCTGGGCCACGGCGGCGACCCGATGCGACTGGCTGAGTTCGTCGGCGGCAGCCGCTGGGGCACCGACGACCCGACGTGTGCCCACCCGCAGGCGCTGCGGGCCACGGCCAGACGAGCCCTGCACGCGGCCGAGGGCGACCGGGCCGGTTTCACGACCTACCTCGACCGCTTCCACTCCAAGCAGGGCGATGCCCTCGGGGTCTGTGCGATGAACCACGTGAGCGTCCAGGCGGGGGAGCGACCCGACGTGGGGCCAACCTGCCCGCTGCCCTGCGCCTTCGTCACCGATCTGCCGCTCGAGCACCGCCGCGACCTGGACGCTCGGGTCCGGCTGGCCCGGATCTACCTCGATTCGCCGCTCGTCGGACTGCGCCACCACGCCCCGGTCGGGCACTTCTTCGGGGTGCCCTCGGTGCGCGAGATCTCCGAAGCCTGGCTGCGTACCTGGGAGAAGCTCACGTTGTCCTGGAACGACGGATCCAACCCGCTGCTGGCCCCGGTGCTGGTCAGCCATGCGCCCAAGGACGAGGCACTGCCCGGTCTGTCCGCTCTGGTTTCGGCGGTGGCGGGCAAACCCTTGGGCCCAGGTCGGCTGCTGCACGACATCCGACATGATGTTGCCGGTGCGCTGACTGGTGCACCCTTTTCAGGGCGGTGACGTGAGCGACGAGGTCAACTGGCCGGACTATCTGGCCAAGTTCCACCGGGAACGGGCCGGCATCTCCGAGGCCGTGCTCTCCCGGTCCCTCTCGGTCGACCACACACCGTACCGCTGGCTGGCCCGGGCCGTGTCCGCCGACGCGATGGTCGTGGTCGACCTGGCCAGTGGCTCCGGGCCGATGTCACGTGAGCTGGCCCAGCCCGGTCGTACGGTCGTCGGGCTCGAGCTGTCCGAGCACGAGCTGAAGCTGGCCGCCGAACGCGGCCCCGGTCCCTGGGTGCGGGGCGATGCCCTGAAGCTGCCCTTCCGCGACGGCTCGGTGGACGTGGTCACCAGCTCGATGGGTCTGGTGGTGGTCATGCCCTTGGCCGAGCTGCTGCAAGAGATCGCCCGGGTGCTCCGACCCGGCGGGGTGCTGGCCGCTATCGCTCCGGCGCTGCGACCGCTCGGCCCCCGCGACATCGGCGTGCTCACCCGGATCAGTGGGCGGATCCGGACCCGACCCCAGTTCCCCGGGCCGGTCGAGCTGGCCGGGTTCACCAAGACCCTGCGGTCGTACGGACTGCAGCGGGTGGAGGACCAGCGAGAGCGTTATCGCTTCGCCATCCGGAACCGGGCCGACGCCGAGCTGATGATGACGGCGCTCTATCTGCCCAACACGCGCTGGTCACGGGTGGAGCGGGCGATCGAGTATCTGGAGGACCTGCTGACCAAGCGCGAGCAGGTCGAGGTGACGATCCCGATGCGCCGGGTCGTGGCCATCAAGTAGGTCGGAATAGCCGACCGGAGGTAGTCGTTATGAGCACTAGCCGCCGAATACGGCGGCTTCTGCGAATTCAGGAGGACAGGCCCCATGGCCACGATCGACATCAGTGCCGACAACTTCGAGGACACCATCACCGACAACGACATCGTGCTGGTGGACTTCTGGGCCGAGTGGTGTGGCCCGTGCAAGCGCTTCGGCCCGGTCTATGAGAAAACCTCCGAGCAGTACGAGGGCATCACCTTCGCCAAGCTCGACACCGACGCCAACCAGGCTTTGTCCGGCCAGCTCGGCATCGAGGGCATTCCGACCCTGATGGCCTTCCGGGAAGGCGTGATGGTCTTCAACCAGGCCGGCGCGCTGCCCGGCCCGGCCCTCAAAGAGGTCATCGACGCGGTGAAGGGTCTCGATATGGTCGAGGTCCACGCCGAGGTCGCCAAGCTCAAAGAGCAGCACTCCGAGCACTGACGTCCCCTGAGCCTGTCGAAGGGGCTCAGCCGTAGGAGTCGATGGCGCTGACGAAGGCCGCGGCGGCGCCGTCCACATCGAGGTCCAACGCCACGTCGAGGGTGGGCCACGGGTCCGCGGACAGCGCCTGCGCATCCTGGGCGTAGGGCCGCCGGTCGACGATGGTCTGACCGCGGCCCAGCCCGCTGAGGTTCACCCGTACGGGATGCGGGTGCACGGTGAACAGCTCCGGATCGGTCAGCATGACCAGGGCGCCGGCATCACCGATCAGCCCCAGGTAGTCCTGGACCACGCCGGCGGCGCGGTTGCCTCGCCGGTGCAGCAATTCGCCGGCCAGCCGTGTCGCCGGATGCCCGGGCTGGCTGAACCGGTCTGCGGTGGGTTGGTCGATCGCGAGTCGGGTGAAGACATCCAGCCCATACATCGCGGTCGGGATCCCCGACTCGATCGTGCAGGCCGCGGCCTCCGGGTCCTGCCAGACGTTGAACTCGGCCACCGCGGTCACGTTGCCCGTGCTGGCCGATCCGCCCATGAAGACGATCCGCTCCAGGTTGTCGGCGACGTCCGGGTGCAGGGTGAGCAGCATGGCGAGATTGGTCTGCGGAGCCAGGGCCACCAGGGTGACGGGGTCAGCTGAGCCCAGGATCTGCTGTCGCAGCATCTCGACGGCGGAGAGTTCTGACACCGTACGCCGGGTGTCCGGTAGCTGGATGCCGCCGAGGCCGTCTTCGCCGTGGAAGTGCCCCTCGGGCCGCCCCCGCTCCAGCAGCGGCCGGCTCGCACCCGCGGCGATCGGGATGTCCGGAGCGCCTGCGGCGTCCAGGACCTTCATGGTGTTGATCACCACCTGGTCGAGCCCGGAATTGCCCGCGACGCAGCTCACCCCGATGAGGTCGAGGTCCGGGTGGGCCACGGCGTAGAGCAGAGCGAGGGCGTCGTCAGTGCCCGTGTCGACGTCCAGCAGGACAGGTCTAGCCATGGTGGACATGCTCCCACCCGTACGCCGTCCCGCTCGTTTCGCCCGCCCGGGGCGCCTGCGGCTAACCTGTTCGCTGGCCCCCATAGCTCAGGGGATAGAGCAAAGGTTTCCTAAACCTTGTGTCGCAGGTTCGAATCCTGCTGGGGGCGCCGAGGCCAGGCACCGTTCCCTGAGCCTGTCGAAGGGCCGGAAAGCACAACCAGGCATCTTCCAGGCCGCAGGCGTTGTCCAGTGCCGCATCCAGCCGGTCCCCGACGTCGTCCAGGTCGTCCTCGAACAGCGACGCGTACACGTTCAGCGTCATCGCCGCGGCCTTGTGCCCGAGCATCCGCTGCACGTGCTTCACCGAGGCACCGGAGGCGATCCCGAGCGACGCAGCGGTGTGCCGCAGGTCGTGCGAGTCAGCCCAGTCCGACCTCGGCCACCGCGGGGTCCCAGACCCGGCGCCGCCAGTTGGCCAGCCGGACCGGCTCCCCGGTCGGGCTGGTGAACAGCAGGTCGTTCTGCCCCTTGCCGGCGGTCTGGACCATCAGCGCCTCGATCAGCGACCGCGGCACCGGCACGTCCCGGGACTGGTGTGTCTTCGGCGTCGACCAGATCAGGTGGCCGTTGACCCCCACGAATCATCGAGGTCTGTTGCCCAAGTCGTCGTGAGACGGCACCGAGGGAATCAGCACTTGCCGAATCTGCCTCTACTCAATCAAGGGCCTCGCTGCGCTCGGCCCGGCGGCGCGTGTCCTCGCTCCGCTGCGGGCCGCGCCGCCGCTTCATAGCTCGGGCTGGATGGTAGAAACCCCGCGGTCGACGTCGCGCCACATACCGTATTGTGCAGTCTAAGTCCTCACCGGGTTCGCTTATCATCAGTCACTTGGCAATGGGCGCGCCAGCACGTGTGACAGAGCCCTACGATGGTTGGGCGCTCCCGGTGCCGAGCGATCATAACCAATGAACTGGACCTGCAAGTTCAGAGCCGAAAGGTCACCCGGTACTCCAACCGCTCGAGCAAGCAACTCCAGCCCAAGCAGGATCGGCTGTAGATCCTCACACTCCACATACATGGCCGACGTTTCCGCGTAGAGCCAACCCGCTTGCTCTAACGCGTTCAACAACTGATTATAAGCGTTGCTATCCCGAGTCCCGCTATAGTCCAGTGTCAGTGTTGCTAGATAGGCCATACGACGAGTGTAGCCTCGGCAGGTCTGATCTTGCGGCCCGACGACTAAATCAGGTCAGACGTACTAGACCAGCAAGGATGACCGCTTCAGGGCGCACCACACGCTCAGTTGGGATCGGGGCGATCAGCTTAGTCGGCTGCCCTCTCTTCACTCGAGCCTTCCTTCGCAAGCGGTTCAGTCGATAGTCGCCGGGTCTTGCTCGCCCTCCGACGACTTATCGTACTTCGTACTTATCTTGCGGCTGAGTTTCAGCACCGGAATGATACCGATCTCCTCGCAGCGCCGAGCCCACGCGTCGACCTTCTGTTTCAGTATGATGGAGCCTGACTCCGCCAGATTCGTCGGCTGCTTCTTTGCGCGGTAACCCAACCACAAACAGTACCGCTCGAAGCCCGGAACTTCGCGCACGGCGGCGCGATTATGGATCAGCTCAAGGACATTCATCGCCTGGTCGCAAACGTAATTCAACTTCTGCGGCGTTCCGAACTTCACGGCGTAGACAGTCCCGTCTTTCCGCAAGTCCCAGGCTTCAACTGGAGTCGCTGAGTTCGTCTTGAACACCGAGAAGTGTTTGTCGGCAACCTCGGACCCAAAATCTACCATACTGGCATTAAACGCGCCTTCGGTTTGGCCAATCTCGATGAAATCCGGTTCGGTCTCCTCCATCCTGACTTGACGAACGGACTCGTCGAGATAATCGAGATAGTCCTGGTTGAACTTCAGCCACTTACCACCAGAGTACGACCCGATCGTCGTCGGAGATAAAGTCCAACGCCTCCTTGATCGTTTGACTAAACTCCGGCCCGCTCTCACGCCGATACACGATCCTTAGCTTGAGGAGTTTGTTCCGGGGGATGGACCTGCTGGTGATGTACTCCTTGACATCCCTCATCGTCAACTGCTCGAGATCGAGCGGTTTATAGTGTCCACACTTGAGCGTGAAAGATCCCGAGCTGCTGAAGACGAAGTCGACTCCGAAGAGATCGAACGTATCGGTAGCGATGTCCGTAGTCCCGACGGGTGCTTCAAGCTCGTCGATCAGCTTCTCATCGTACTGCGCTATCTCATCCTCATCGCTTAGGACAATCGTCCGAGGTAACTTGAACTGTTCGTCATTCTCCAACTCTGAGGTCAGGGTCGTGAGGAAAACCCCCATGGCCGTCGGGGCGATGGTAGGAGTCAAGAGGGCCGACGCTCCAAATTTGCCTACCTTGCCATAGGTTTCCACCTTGCTTTCCACCACGGCCGCTTGAAGGAAATCCACCGATTCGCCGGGGGGAATTTTGAGACGGGCGCGATCAGTGAAACTTCGGATGTCCTTCTTCTGCTTGCCTTGATAACGCCTTGCCGCTGTCTGAGTGATATCACCCTCATCGGCGATGCGCTTGGCCAGCTCGATACCGAAGTCGTAGTCACCTGACTTGCGCCGTTTAGTGCGCAGTCGCGGCGCGGAGTTTGGTGAGCGCGTCGAGGGTGTCGGCTGGGATTGGGTCGGCTGCTGTGATGGTCTGGTCGCCGGCCTTGATGGTGATGGTGCGGCAGGGACGTAGTGCCTTGACGAATCGCGCGATGCTCCAGCCGGTGGCTTGCTCGACGATTCGTGCGACCGCGAGGGCGGCCATCACGATGCTCAGATGGGCTTCGATCGAGTCGCGTTTGTGGTGGTAGATCGGCCGGGCTCGCAGGTCGGTCTTGGACATGCGGAAGCTCTTCTCGACCTGCCACAGCTGGTGGTAGGCGCCCATCACGAACTCCGGTGTCGGCTCCGCCAGGTTGGTCACGTAACCTTTGATCCCTGCCAGGGCACGGGTCTTGGCTTCGAGTTCACGGTTGACCGCCTTCTTGGCGCCGGTCAGCTGGACGAACCGGTTCCGCTTCACCGCGGTCTTCCCGGCGACGGCCTGCTCGGCCTTGGCGATCTGGGTGTCGATGCCCTTCATCGTGCGTTTCGTCCGGTCGGTGCGGTACTGGTAGAGGATGGTCCGGCTTCGCTGGTCAGCCTTCGGTCCCATCACGGTGGGCTGGACGAACACCTGCTTGTCCGGAATGGGTTGGTCGGGGTGGTCACGGCGCCACTGCGCGACCTGGTAGGGCACGTTGGGGATCCGGGCACCGACGATGAAGGTCAGTCCGGCGTCCTCGAGCTGTTTGCAGTTGGCCTCCGACATCATCCCGGCGTCGGCGACCACCGTCACCCCCGGCAGGCTGTAGGCGGCCATGAACGCCTTGACCACCGGCACCATCGTGGTGGTCTCGGCGGTGTTGCCGGTGAAGGCGTGGACCTGCAGCGGGAACCCACGCACGTCGGTCAGCAACCCGACGGTGATCTGCGGCTCCAACCGGCGCTCCTTGGAGAACCCTGGTTCACGGAACCCGTCACCGGTGTCGGTCTCGAAGTACAGCGTGGTCACGTCGTACAGCACCAGGGTGGCCGGGCCGAGCCCGACATGGGCCGCGCACGCCGCCGCCAGCTGTTGGCGCCACTCGGCCTTGGCATACACCGGGAGCCGACGGAAGATCGTGCGGTATCCCGGCGGGTCGATCCCGAGCTCGGTCAGCACCCGGATCGTGTCGAGCTTGCTGACCGGCTCGACCAGCCGGGCCAGCACCAACGACCGAAACACCTCATCACCACCGGTCACCGCAGCGAACCCGAGCCGGTCATAGACCCGGCACAACGCATCCCACAGATGTCTCGACTGCGTGGAGGTGATCGGCAACGCCTCACCCTCGGGCCTTCCGTCGCCGATGTCGAGGGTGTCTTGATCGACGTGCAGCCGTTGCCGGGCCGCCGCCTTCAACACCTCCACCTCGCCGGGCGTGTGCGCCGACCCGATGTGCTCGATCTCGCGCGACCCACGCCGATTCGAATGCACAATCTGCACCGCGACCGCACCGCTAGCGGTCTTCACCGTCCGCACGTAGGCCACCACGACAGGCTAGGGACCCCCGAGTTAGTGCACCAGCCACGGGACAGAACACCTAGCCAGCCGCTACTTCACCCCAGAAATCGCCAAAGCTGGTACAAGTCAGGACCGATTCGCCGGGGGGAATGTTGAGACGGGCGCGATCAGTGAAACTTCGGATGTCCTTCTTCTGCTTGCCTTGATAACGCCTTGCCGCTGTCTGAGTGATATCACCCTCATCGGCGATGCGCTTGGCCAGCTCGATACCGAAGTCGTAGTCACAGTGAGGACGGACGTAGAAGTGTGACTCGCCAAATGTCATGGCAAAGGTTGAGTCGTCCTTCTGAAGTAGGATGACAGCGGAGTAGGAGAGATTGAAGAACTCTTGATCCTCGAAGAACGCGGCGAACGTCGCGATCCACGGAATGCGGCTCGGAGTTGGCGATGCTGAGAAGAGGAAATCTCCAGCCCAGCCATCCTGGTTGAGCGACTGCAGCGACTCCAGCCCACGGTCCTCTAGCTTGGCTTGAGTGGCCCAACCTGACCCGGCGGGATGCGGAAGATATTCAACCTCACGTAGTTCCCCTTGAATTCATCGTTCTCTCCTGCGGTCTGATATACCTATCTGACGAACTAGCGAACAATTGTGAGTTGAACCTGCTTACCGGGAGATAGCGCTAATGTGGGCTCGGCCGGGAGTGGGATAACTGCTAGACCGAAGATATGTTGCGTTAGTTCCTGTTCATCAAGATGTAAGTCACCGGCGATGTCCTTGATCCCGAGTCCGCTTCGTCGTAATGATCCAAGCGACTTTCGGAGCACCTGGGATGTCTCGGCCGTCAGGCCGTATGCGGGCTCCCCGCTTCGGAAACCGGACTTGGCCAAGGCTACGCAATTATCCCTATACGTCCAATCCGAGATTAGCTCGAGCTGATGCAGCCTGTGAGTCAAAGCCATAGCGGCGACGCCCCAGCGCCGCTTCGCTTCTAGGATTGTCGGAACACTCGCGCCGGCCAGTGGCTGCGCCAGCACATCGGTCGCGGGCATCAGAAGCGCGGCTGCGAACCTGTGAGCCTCCAACTCGCGCTCACGTCCCTGAACGGCGGACTCCTCACAATGGAGCACGAGGTGACCCAATTCGTGAGCGAGATCGAATCGTTGGCGCTCACCCGACTTAGTCGTGTTGACGTACACGTACGGGCGTCCCTGCATGTAAAAACCGAACGCATCGATGTCACGGATATCTCTTGGAAGACTGAAGACTCGAACGCCATGAGACTCCATGGTGTGAAGGAGGTTCTTGATTGGCAGACTCCCCAGGCCCCAGCTGCGTCGTAGAGCATTCGCCGCTACCTCCGGGTCGTACCCAACGAGTGTTGGGATATCTGTAACAGGGACGTGAAATCTTGCCTCGATCCAGCGACCGATCGACACTCCGATAGCGCCAGCAGCGATCGCCGCTCCCTTGAGTCGAGCGGACACCTTGGTCGGAGCTCGGAAGCTCACTGCCTCATCGGCTAAGTCCTCCAAAGACTCTTCGGAAAAGAACAAGGCTGGGAAGTCCAAGGCGTCAGCAACCGCGAAGACGGAATTAGAGCTTGGAAGAACTTCTCCGTTCTCCCAGCGAGACACAGTGCGTGGCGTAACCGCGACGCGAGACGCGAGGTCCGCACGAGTGATGCCTCGTCGAAGCCGCGCCAGTTGCAGACGGTTCGGAGAGAAGCTTGTCAACTTGGCTTCACTTTGGATCTACAGGAATGTCGATGTCGTCACCATCATCAAACTGGCCGAAGTCTTGGAGAGTCTCGATATCCACCTCGAGAGTTGGGAAAAGGATGCGGTCGCGCCACGCATCGACATAACCGGAACTATTGGTTGAATTCGGTAAACTCAACTCAGACTTCAGTCCGAACCTATCGACGCGAGTCAGAAGAAACCAGGTCTGCAGCCGTTCCACATGGCCCTCGACCTGACCCGTTTCGGGCTCGTCGTCCCAGAGAGGAAGGAGCGGCTGGTTGTGCAGGATTGCTCTGCGGAGCGCCTCGCCCTTTGGGTACTTCGTTCGAGGATCGCGACCGAAGTCAGCGGTCGTCGTCCCCGTAGCGGGATCGCCAATCTGCAGCACGAGGGCCCGGTCCCTGCTGGGAGAGATCAGCCGGCAGACTTGGTCCTCGCGATTGGCGGTCCAGCCCTTCGGGCGCAGAAGCTCCGTGAGGAGACGAACGCCCTCCATGTATCGCATCTGGCCGTAGGAGCCTGGAGGATAGGAAATCGAGTTGAAAGGACGGGCAAGGTTGTGAGCACGCACCAGCACACGGTCGCGCACGTCCTCCCATACCAATCCGAACTCCGCGAGCAGCCGGCCAGCAGGGGTCGGTGACTGCCAGTGCCCAGCCTGCTCGCTCATCGCGCCTCCGTGTCCGGTTTCGAAACCTCAAGTGAGGTAATGAAACCAGACACGACGGCTCGAGACAAGGCGACACTCCGCCATTGGACCGCCATCAGCTGTCAGACTCGCGGATTTAGCCATCAGGACGCTGGGACAGCGCCCATTCCAGAACCCTTGCAGTCGGATGGTGACGAGCCAGCGAGACCCCGTCGCAAGGCGCGCTGACAGCAACGATGGCTCTTCACGAAGGGCCGGTGCGTCTTGAATATGGCTGTGACCAGGGGCGATGGTACTCGGTGGACCCCTCGCGTCGACCTTGTCTTAGGCGGTGGCGGCGGTCTCGTCGCCTGTGGTCGCGTCCGAGGGCTGCCGCCCCGCCTTCCGGTTAGCGAACGGGCGCGCACCGTAGTGCGTCCTGAAGTCGGCGATTAGACCAGACTCCACATCCTCAGGGTCCTGCCCTGGCGTCGGCTTCCATGCCACGAGCAGCTGGTCGCGGTCCCGGAGCTGCCAGATGTAGCGGCCGCCCCAGTGACCGACCGGTCTGCCGCCGCCGTGGCGGCGGTACTCGTCGAGGCGCTTGCGCAGCCCTCGTCGGCCCTTCCGCCCACCGGACGCCTTACCGATGTAGAGCACGACGGCCGAAGGCACCCAAGCAGCTTCCAGCACGGGTGTCGCGACCGTTGGGTCCTTCCCCTTTAAGTGACCCGCCGTGTTGACGTCTGAGAAGACCGGCGGATCGCCGGAGGTGCGGAGGACGACGTAGACGCCGGCGTCTGCCGGAACCGTTGAGGGATCGAGGGTCGCGAGGGGAACGAAGCCACCAAACCTCAGCTTGCTCAGACCCGCTTGTGTCCACTCCATGATGCGATGATGTCCCATCCGCCCAGGCGCCACCATCCCGGCCCTTCGAGTCGTATGGGCGCCGCCGAACGAGAGCTCGCCAGGCCGCATACAGGCCGCACGAGGTCCAAAATACGGCCTGCGCAACGCAAACGAATGCATGTTGACCGCTGACCGTAAACACCCTCTGACAAGGTAAAACAGTCAGATTGCGTGACGTTACGTAAGGACGAAAAAGTCCCATCGGTCAAATTCCTAAACCTTGTGTCGCAGGTTCGAATCCTGCTGGGGGCGCCGAGGCCGGCACGGTTCCCTGAGCCTGTCGAAGGGCCGGAAAGCACAACGCGTAACCGCTGACGCGGATCACTCGCCCCTGCGACAGGGCTGCCCGCCAGATCGGGTAGCTGTGGTGTCGAGGGACGTTCCGCTTGCGGTGCCCCGCAGGACGGTCGGCTGGCGGTTGGCGGCGATTCTCATTCGGGGTGATGGTCTGGACGGGCATGATCAGTGCAGGACGCGGATTGGGCACCGGGGTCCGGTTGCAGCGGCGAGCCGCCGGTCTGCGGTGATTAGTTCGCACCCGAGGTGCTCAGCTAGCGCGACGTAGCAGGCGTCATAGGCGCTGACGTTGGCGCGCAGCTCGAACGCTCGGTGCATGAGTCGTCGTGTTGGGACACGCTCGAAGTCGAGCTGCTGCAGGTGGGCAACGGCGGCACTGAATCGTTCCTCGGTCAGGGTGCGGCGGAGCCAGCGCTTTCGCAGCACTGAGACTGCTTCGACGTCGACGACGTCTGGGGCGGTGATCTCGCCGGCGGCCCGTAGCTGCCTCCAGGCGGTGGCTCCGGCGTCCTGATCGTCGGCGAGGGCATTGGCCAAGACAGAGGCATCCACCACGATCACCGGATGCTCAACGCGACTTGTCATCGTCGGGAGCGTTCCTCGTTCACGTCGATGACCGCCGCGGCGAAGCCGACGTGCCCACCCTGTTGGCTTTCGACCTCGTCGAGGACCTCGCTGACCGAGCGGCGCTCGGCCAAGTGGCGCAGTTCCACGGCAAGGTACTACTGAAGCGACTGGTGGCGTACCTCGGCTTTGCGTTGCAGCTCAGCATGCACGTCATCCGGGACGTCACGGACGAGAACGTTCGGCATGCTTACATAATGCTTTCAGTCTTGGGTGCAGTCAACGGGCGGGGAACCTCGGACCGTCAATACTGCATCCGCGTTCCGTAGGACGTTCCTCAAGCGTGGATCACCGGGACGGTGTCCGAAAGCGCCGCCGACCGCGAAGGGGTCGTCTAGTAGTGGGACGCCTTGCAGTTGCTTGTCAGGGGGGTGGGAGTGCCAGCCGGACGCGGTCCGGCACTTCTTTGCCAACAAGCATGCGATTGCCGCCGAGACTGGCGCGAAAGGCCGCTCTGGCAGAAGGCGCGCAGCGTGTCTGGTCGTCTCGAACCGAGCAATGCTCCTGCCATCAACAGACTGTTACCGCCCGCGAGGGAGCGATCAAACGCCAGTCACTACAGCTTCTGCGAAGTAGACGTTGGTGGCATCTATCGGCTGGACGACCGGCCGTTTGCAACGGTGTCAGAGCGTGGCTCGACCGCGAGAGTGTAGGGATTCACGATCAACACTGAACCGTGGCGCCGCCGACGGCGGAAAGCCTCCACACAAACCAACCCAACAGCAAGCACGGGAAGCAGTGCCCGAGCAGCCGTCGCGGCCAATCAGCGCGCTGGCCCAGACAGCGACCCTCAACGCCTTGAGGATGTGCTGAAACCTCTTGACCGTTGTTCGTCGCGGAGCTTGGACCGGATCAAGGGCCCCAGGTACGTCTACTTGAGCCGGCACCTCACGGGAGGCAACCTGCCGACGCCGGTCTTTTCGCTGGCCAGCTCGCCGCCACCAGCGGACTCCTCCCCCTTGCCCTCCCCTTCGGCGGCACTCGCAGTGACAGCTGGCAACTCAACGCCATCGGGGGCAGCTGCTGGTCGTCGGCAGTCCTCGCCGGCCTGGTCGTCCTCGACGAACGCGTCGCCACCTCGCTGGTCGTCGGGTGGTCGTCGGCGTTGGGTTGACCCGAAGAACCCCGTTCTGTCAGTTGGGGTCCACCCGTGCCGCAGAGCCCCAGTCCAGCGGGATTATCACCGGACAGGTCATACGAGACCAGGCCGAGCGTGGGCGAAGCGTCGGCGTACGAGTCCTTCGACCGGTCGGGAGCGGGTCGACTTACGGGATGTCGGAGGGGCCCTGAATTTGCCATCCTGTGCAGATGTTCGACCTCGACAAGTTCGTCCGCCAAAGCGCGTACTCAACGCCTGGGGAGCACGCCGATCGCCTGGCCGCACTACCTGATGACCTGGCGAGCCTGTGCTCGGCGTCCCGCAACGTGATCGGGCACTACCGGGCTGAACTCCCGAACCTCCCCGAGAACCGTCGAGGCGAGATCGACAGCCGCTGGCTGCAGGTCATCCTGGATCTCGACCAGCAACGTCACCCGACAGCGCTCGACCAGCCTCGGCCACCGTCCGAGCGAGTGGCCGGCTGCTGCCGGGACCACTCACTGCTGGTCGTCGGAGCCCTACGGCAACGCGGTGTGCCAGCACGCAACCGGATCGGCTTCGCCCACTACTTCACACCCACCTGGTCCGGCGACCACGTCATCATCGAACGCTGGCACGACGGCCGCTGGCAGCGGGCAGATCCCGAGCTGGGGCCCGACTTCGCTTTCGACGTGCACGACATCCCCGCTGGTCCAGCCACCCCCTTCGAGACCGCAGCCGAGGCCTGGCTCGGATGGCGGACCGGGGACCGTGACCTCTCCACCTACGGACTCGAAGCCGACCCGGCCCTCACCGGATCCGACTTCGTCCGGGACTACGTCATCTTCGAGGTGGCGCATCGCTACGGCGACGAGATGCTGCTCTGGGACGGCTGGGGCGCAACCGAACAAGCCCCGGAGCTGGCCGTGATCGACGCGCTGGCGCGGCTGCTCGTCCTCGCCGACACCGGCGACAACAGCGCCGAGGCCGACCTATGGGCGCGCTACCACGAAGACGACCAACTACACCCGGGAGACCGAGTGGTCACCTACTCCCCGTACGGCCTCCCCCCGCGCACCGTCGAACTGCAGCCGCCCATGCGGACACCAGGATGAACGACCGTGCCACTCAGCCTTCGGCCATCGGGCACCGCCGCAGTATCAGTCGGCGACCTCGGCCTCCGAGCGCAGGATGCAGAACTCATTGCCTTCTGGATCGGCAAGCACCACCCAGCCTGTGCCGGGGCCATGTTCTCCGCGCAGGTCCGCTACCGTTGTGGCGCCGTGGGTCAACAGCACCCCTAGCTCCTCCTCGCGGGTGCTCTCCCGCGGGCGCAGGTCAAAGTGCAGCCGATTCTTGCCGCAGCGCTGCTTGACCTCGGCGGCGTCGGGCACCTCGATGAACAGCAGCTGATGATCGGTTGCGGGGTCACGAATCATGCATTGCTCATCGCCGGGCTCGTTGGGGTCATCCTCCAGGTCGGCGTAGCCGAGCACCAATTTCCACCACTCAGATAGCGCAAAGGCATCGGTGCAGTCAATGGTCGTGTGCGATATGAAGGCGGTCACGTGCGGAGTATGTGCGCTATTCATCGCCGCCGCCACTTCTTTGCCATCCTGCTGCGGTCGAGCTGCTCACGGGGACGATCCGGTTCCGGTGTCCAACTCAGCGCTCCACCTCTCACAGGACGGCGTGTCCGCAGCATGTTCCCCTTGCGGTGTCCCGCGGCACGGTCCTCAGGTCGTGCGGTGATCGCAACACTTGAGTTGAGGTGAGGGCGTGCTGAGTAGGTTCTACTAAGCCCTCCGCCGGCTTTCGGACGCAGTCCTGGCATCACCCCACCGGCTCTCGCGTTGGCTGCGCATCGGCTCGGTCAAACTCATCTGCGCGAACTGGGGTGGCCAGTGCTCTGGGTGATAGCCGACGTCCAGGTCGGCGTGGTGCACCTCAACTTCGACGAGCCGCCGCACGAGAAGCTGAGCCGCGGGGAACGGCGTGCCGGTCAGCACCCGCAGTGGCTGCTGCCACGCGTCGTCTGGAAGTGTCAGGGCTTCGTCCCGGAACCGCTGGGCCGAGGTCGTCAGGTCCTCCAAGAGCGCAGTCGCTGGTCGATGTGCGCCGGCTTCGATTGCCTGGTTGCGCGCGTCCTCGCTGGCGTAGGCCGCCTGGGGCCTGCCGAGCCGCGCCCCGTGCAGTAAGCGCCCTCATGGCGTCCGCACTGCGTGCCACGTGGGTGAGGACGTGCCCACGGGTCCAGCCAGGCAACGACGAGGCCTGCAACACCGCGTTGTCGTCCATCCCGGCGGCTGTGCGCAGCGGCCGCTCCGTCGCCAGGTCGATCTGTCTCTGCAGGTCTTGTTGGGCCGAGTCCACACCTGCACCGTACGGCGCAAGCGGAGCGTGAACGGGCCTGCGGCGTGCAACCCAGTACTGCGAAGTGAGCACGCCACTCATGCGCTGGTCGGTCGGCCGTGACCCTTCCCGGCCTGGCCCCGCGGGGCTGGCCAAGCGAAACGGGCATCCCGCTAGTCGTTCGGCTTGCGAGACAGCCCCAGGCGACCAGGCCCCTAAGAGAGGCAGGTTGCCGGCACCTCTCATCCGCTTCGAGGGGTCAGCGTCCGCCGGCGACGTCAAGGATGCTTCCGGTGCAGTAGCTAGCTTCGTCGCTGAGTAGCCAGAGGACGGCGGCGGCAACCTCGTCAGCCGTCCCGGCGCGACCGAGCGGCAGGTTGGGGCTGAGTCGCTGCACCCGGTCGGGCTGTCCGCCGCTGGCATGGAATTCGGTGTCGACGATGCCTGGTCGCACGACGTTCACGCGGATGCGTTCATCCGCGACCTCCTTGGCCAGGCCCAAACCGAGCGTGTCGACTGCGCCCTTGGTAGCGGCATAGTCGATGTACTCGCCGGGGGAGCCGATCCGGCTGGCCGCTGATGACACCAGCACGATCGAGCCGCCTTGCCCGCCGTGGCGGGTCGACAACCGGCGTACGGCTTCTCGGCAGCACAAGATCGGCGCCACCACGTTCACCTCCAGCAGCCGCCGCACCCGGTCGGCGGCGAACTCATCGAGCCGGCGCTTCTCAGCCCCAATACCGGCGTTCGCAACCAGACCCGCTACCCGGCCGAGCTCGGCGGCCGCGGCGAAGAGCTGAACGATGTCCCGCTCGACCGCCATGTCCGCCTTCACCGGGTGAGCCTGTCCGCCAGCCCGCCCAACCTCCTCCGCCACGGCGCGGGCAGCACTCTCCTCAGTCCGGTAGCTGAAGCACACCGACCAGCCCGCGGCGGCCGCACGACGAACAACGGCTGCGCCGATTCCCCGGCTTCCACCTGTCACCACGACGACACCACTCATCGCGCGATCCTCCCAGACCCGCTGAAAGGTGTGATGAACAGTCATCCTCCCGTGTACCGCTGACCGTTCGGCTTGCGCGCACTGGCCTCGCCCTGCTGATCCAACGCGGGCCGGGCCCGCTGAAGCAGTCCTATAACGTCTGAAGTCGTGATCCATATTCGCTTACGACCCGTTCGTGCCGATGATCTGCCGAAGCTCTGGATGAGCTTCGCGCACGACGATCAGTTCGGGTTCTTCGGGTTCACGGCCACCAACAGTCTCGAGCGACGCTTTGCCGCCGACGGCATGATCAGCGACGCTTCCGGCACCCTGATCGTTGAGGACGAAACGGGTGCGGTGGCCGGGACGGTGGGCTGGTTCGCCGTGCAGCACGGTCCATCCAGCACCGCGCGAGCCCTCAACATCGGGATCGCGCTGCTCGCGGCGTACCGCGGTCGAGGTCTGGGTACGGCGGCCCAACTTGCCATCGCGGAGTACCTGTTCGTCAACACGCTCATCGAACGTCTCGAGGCGAGCACCGACGTCGAGAACCTCGCGGAGCAGCGTGCTCTGGAGAAGGCGGCTTCCAACGCGAAGGCGTCCTCCGGCACGCACAGTTTCGGGATGGGCGGTGGCACGACCTCGTGATGTACAGCCGGCTACGCGGCGACCAGTCCTCCGAGAACGACGGGTGAACCACGTCACGGCGTGGTCGACGACGTGGCGTGGGCTCATCTGCCGACTCTCGGCTCGACCGACCGTCCGAGCCTTACCAGGTGGATCTGATCCCGCTCGGCACCGAGGGCGGGGAAGTCGTCGGTGTCGAGGTCGATGTCGATGTCGATGTCGTCCCAGCTCGTCCACCGCCGTGCTCCGTGGGCGCGGATTAGCCCTGGCTTGACGAACCCGTGCCGCCCGGCCGGACCGGTATTGGGCCAGGTGCCATGAGGCGCTGCGATCGTGGCCGACCCCCAGCAGAAGCACGAGGGCGCCGAGCTCGTATCCGGGCCGGGGGCGAGCCTTCGCCGATCCCGTCCGCGAGCTGGTGACCGCCGGTGATGCGGCTCGCGTGCGGCCGGACGTCACGGACATCGCGGACCTCTCCACCGCCGACGACTCGGTGGCGGTGGCCAAGCGGCTGCTCGCCGATGTCGTCGCCAGCCCCACCCTGGGGACAACGAGCACGCAGCCGCAGACCAACCCGCTGCTGGACCACGTCGAGGGCCAGTTGGTGGGCATCAGCTTGATCAGCGACGACAACTCTGGCGCCACGCCGACGACGCGCGTCCTGAATCTCGCTGTCGCGGTGTGGCCGCCGCTGAGCTGACCGGGCCCTCAGTTAGTCGACGACCGCAATCAGCAGGACCGGGGCGAGCAGACCGGCGCGGGCGGCGGCGGAGTTGTTGTTGATGCGTTCGGCGAAGGCGGGTCCGAATACCGCCCCCTGGTCCAGGCTTCCGGGAGGCGGCCCGCCGCGGGCGACGGCGGCCAACCGGTTCTCTTGGTGCACCACCCGGAACCCCGCGGCGGTCAGGTCGCGCACGTAGTCGTCGGGGCCCGCCACGAAGGACGATCGCTCGTCCACCGCCCATGGCTGGGGATAGGTGAGGTCCCCGGCCCCGATCCGCATCTGTTCGTACACGCCGAAGACGCCATCTCTCGCCAGCACGCGACGCACCTCGGTGAACACGGCAACCTTGTCCGCAATGTTCATTCCGACGTGAATCAGGCTGGCCCGATCGAAGGAGTCGTCCGGCAGCCCCGTGTCCGCTCCCGACGCCACGAAGAATTCGATCTTCGACGAGAGCCCCACGAGGCCGGTCAACCGCCCGGCGGCCGCAACGAAGTCGGGGGAGAGGTCGACTCCCACCACCGAGCACCCGAACTCGTCGGCGGCGAGGCGGGCGGGTCCGCCGAGGCCGCTGCCGACGTCGAGCAGCCGAGTCGCGGGTCCGAGATCCAGCTGCTCGAACAGATGACGGGCGGAGTCCGGACCACCGGCGTGGAGCTGATCGACGGCCGCGAGATCGCGCACGGTAAGTGAGGCGGCGTCCTGTCCAACCGCGGCGAACGCGGCAAGGATCTCGCCCGCCCGGCCGTCGCCGTAGTGCTGGCGGACCAAGTCGGCAGTGTTCATGACCGTGCACCTCTCGCCATGACGCCCGAAATGGGGGCGGGTCGATGAGTCTCGGTCATCGATCGAGGTCAGCTGCGGGCTGTTGCTCGACCTCGATGACCTCACGCTGAAGGGTCTCGGTGACGTCCTGGTTCTCGGTGACCACCTGCGTGGTGAGCCGGACACGTTCGACTGGGACGGTGACCTTGGTGACCACTGCCTTCTCGGCGGACAGGATCACCTCGTACTCGTCGGCGGCGAGCTCGCCACCATCCGGTGCGTCGCCCCGGTTGGCGTCGGTGATCTCCTCGCGCTCGATGGTGATCTCCTCCCGCGATACCTGGACGACGATGGTGACGTCCTCGGTCACGATGCGCTTGCGCAGCCGGACCCGGCCGGAGGCCACGGTCTCCGTGCTGGTGCGCAGCTGCTCCTCGGACCTGATCACGTAGTCGTCTGCCGGGTGGTCCGTGGGGTTGGTCATGTGGTCACGCTACCGGCACTGTCGTACGAGGAGGGGCTTAACACCCGCCGATCACTTGGGCGGCAGAGACCGCGCGAACGCCACACCGTGGTCGACCCAGCGTCCCAGTTCGTCGTCGGTCGTCGCAGCATCGGTCTCGACCCACAGCCACCCGTCCAGCTCACGGCCCTGCATCACGAACCGGCTCGCCCGGCGGTCCTGCACCAGCAACTCGGTTTGGGCCGGATCGACCCGGAGCAGCAGGCCGCCCTGACTGCTGGCGCTGACGGTCAGGTGCCCGGCGATCAGGAACGCCAACCCGCCGAACATCCGCTTCTCGGTCACCTCGGGCTCACCGGCCAAAAGCTCCCGGAGTCGATCAGCCAGCTCGACGTCGTACGCCATGCAAGAAGTATCCCGTCCAGGGACCAGATCAGTACCGCACCGCAACACCCGGATGAACCACATCCCACGACGAAGGAGTCCCCGTGACCCAGAGCCCCACCGAAGCCGTCGCCTATGGCGCCGAGTCCGCCCAGGCGCCGTTGGCCAGGACGACCATCACCCGTCGAGTCCCGACCGCGGAGGATGTGGTCATCGACATCGCGTACGCCGGGATCTGCCACTCTGACATCCACACCGTCCGCGGCGAGTGGGGTCCGGCAAACTATCCGTTGGTGCCCGGGCACGAGATCACCGGGCACGTCAGCGCGGTGGGTGGCAACGTCACCGAGTTCGAGGTCGGCGACCGCGTGGGCGTCGGGGTGATGGTGGACTCCTGCCGGGAGTGCGAGCCTTGCCTCGCCGGCGAGGAGAACTACTGCGACAAGGGCATGACCGACACCCACAACTCCCTCGACAAGTACGGCGAGATCACCCAGGGCGGCTACAGCACCAGCATCGTCACCGACCAGCACTGGGTGTACGCGATCCCCGAGAGCCTGGATCTGGCCGCGGCCGCACCGTTGCTGTGCGCCGGCATCACCCTCTACTCCCCGCTCAAGCACTGGAACGTGGGTCCGGGCTCGCAGGTCGCGGTGATCGGGCTCGGGG